>Ga0187855_10000546_pt1 | contig 32530 bp, 28 predicted proteins | sample June2016WEW_8_10_2_FD_132969 | JGI IMG/M metagenome (GOLD analysis project Ga0187855, IMG submission 132969) | Peatland microbial communities from SPRUCE experiment site at the Marcell Experimental Forest, Minnesota, USA - June2016WEW_8_10 | ecosystem: Environmental > Terrestrial > Soil >...
CAACTCCATCGTTTTGGCGGAGGAGTGGAGCGGCCTGCGATCGAAGGGTGCGTCGTAGCGCACGCTTCAGCGTTCCGTGGGAACTTCAGCTCGCCGCATTCGCGCTTGCGCTCCAGAGCTATTTTGCCGGGTGCATGAGGAATAGCCTGAGCGCCTGCAACGTAGTTTTCCAGAGAGCGCAGGTTAAGACCCACCCTCTTCCCTAACTAAGAAAGCGGTCGTCCGCCCGCCCCGGAACAAAGCGCGCTCCCCGTGTTTTATCCACAAACAATTCACGCATATGGTTTCGCAACTGTAACAAAACACGCGCGAAAATTGTTGAGGAAAAGCACTGCGGGATTGCGAAAATCATTTGACTGTAACAAGGGTTCTGGAGCAACATAGCACTTGGTTCCAAGAGGTTCGAGGAACAGCGGGCCTTCTGGAAGCAAAACGGACCTGGAACGTTGATCCGAAGCTGGTGATATACCAATAGAGCTGGCGGCGGGGAGCGAAGGGAAACCGGATGCATTCGGAAGGTGAATCTCTTGATCGGGAGCCGGGTCGAAGCTTTGATCCAAAAGGGTCCAAAAGACCCTGAAGGGGAGCGGAGATTCGAGGAACGGTCGAGATTGCAGGGCTGGAGTCGGGAAACGGGTTTGCGGTGGCGATCTCGCCCGAGCCGGGGCTAACCGGGGAGAGCGAAGGAGCCGCAAGCCGAACGGACCTGATGAAGGTTCCGCAAGTCATCGAAGCAGCAGGCACGGGAACTTCGATCCCGGAACGGGGGCCTGGAGACGGGCAGTCATTCCGGGGGAGCGAAAGGCCGTTGCGAGATGCCGGTTCTGGCCGGAACGAACGTCAGGCGACCTTCAAGGCACTGATCTGTCGCTCTCAAAAAGGGTGGCGGGGAGCTGAGGGGCCATCGCCGGTCATTCTGGCTGCAAAGCTCCGGGCCGGGCATGCCGGTGTCGGACTTGGCTGAGCTTCGGATCACTTGGAACCATTTTTTTGGCTCCTCGCCCGCTTCCTATCACCCAGTACCCGCTTCTCGCCTCAGTTTCCGATTCCCGCGTCAGCGCGTCAACATAGCTTCCCATCTCCGTGTCGCCGCGTCTCCGTGTCTGCCTTCTCCGCGTCTCAAGTTCGGGCCGCGAGCGACTACTTGTGGCGCTTGACGTATTCATCCAGGTAAGCCACAAACGCCGTCCGCAGCGCTGTGCAAACCGGGCCGGAATGCGGAGTTTCACGGCCTTCGATTTCAACCACTGGCAGCAGGCTTCGCGTAGTGGAAGTGATGAAGACCTCGCTGGCGCGTTCCAAATCTGCAGGCGCAAGCGGCTTTTCGGTAATGCTATATCCGGGTACCCGGATCTCGTCGAGCAGCAGTTCGCGAGTCACGCCCGGCAGGCAGCCGGAGCTGAGCGGTGGAGTCCACACGCGGTTCCCCTCAGCCACGAAAATGTTCGCTGAAGTGCACTCGGCAGCCTCGCCCCGCTCGTTGAGCAAAATCGTCTCGTCGAAGCCGCGGGCCTGCGCCCTTTCCAGCCAGGTCAGGTTCATCGCCCACGACAGGATCTTGGCGCCCGCGAACTCGCCGGCTGCGTAGCGTGCCTGCGGCGTGTAGCAGAGGCGCACTCCTGTGCCCCACTCCTTCGTGGCGGTGGTTAGCGCGAGCAGATCGCTGGCGCGGCCGTTCGCTGGACCTTCCCAGATTCCCCCCGTATTGCGCACCACCACCACCCGCATGGTCGCATGCAAGGCTTGGTTGGCTTCCAGCAACTCAAGCAGCTTGCGGTGGACCGCCTCGGGATCGGGCGGCAGGGGCACGCAGAGCTTGGCCGCATCTTTGCGCATACGCGCCCAGTGCCGCTCGAAGGCAAATAGCACGCCATCGACCACCCGTATGGTGCTGAAGACTCCCCAGCCAGAAAGCAGCCCTACCTGCCCCGGCGCGAGTAGCTTGTCGGAGGCTTCCCGGATGTCATCATTATGGAGAACGAAGCGGTGCACAGCTACCCCATTCTACCGCTGCATAGCCGGAGACTTTTTGCCGTGCGATCGGCACTCGATCCTTGTACTAAAAACGCCAGTCGTCATTGACGCGGGCTTACCAGCGGCCTTCGGCTTCGTTGAACTTCTTCGCATGGAGCGAGGGTGATTGAGGTTGCGAACCAAGAAACTGATTTGTTTGATAAAGGCTTTTTGGACAGTGAGTGGAGCCGTGGCCAGCGCTTCGATGGCGCGCTGCGAAAGATGGACGTTCATCTCGATTTCTTGGATTTGGCGGCCTTTGCGGTGCGCTGCATTTTCTTCTTGAGGAAAGCCGCAACTTCGGCGCCGTCTCTGAACGGGCCGAAGTAGGGTCCCTTCTCCGCTTCGTCCAGACGGGCATTGATGATGCGACGCTGCTCGGGAGTATACTCATTATCGGCGTTGGGAAACTTGGAGCGGTCGATCACCAACTGGGGAATAATGACGATCCTCCTGCCAACCGCACGGACCTCAACGAGGTCGCCGTCAACCAAGCCCACGGCAGAGCGTATTCTGCGAGGAATGGTCATTTGGCCTTTGGGTTGGACTTTAACAAGGGTGCTCATTAGCGTTTACGGAAATCCGGAAATCCGGACCTCCTGCTCGTAGCATACCAGACGGGTTGGCCTTGTCAAGCCTTCGCCAGTTGTCCTTTTTCCAGTTCTTGTGTTGGTTTCAAAGAGCACAGCTCGCGCGGCGGCTCGACCGGAACGACCTGCGCCGCACGGCTGTGTACTTATATAATTGAGAACCAGCACTCAAGGCGCATGCACCTCCACGCGATCAGCGCAGCAGTAACAGTTCTCGCAGGCTCCAGCTTGGCCCATTTGGCCCGGGCAGTAGACTTCGCGACCGAGGTGCATCCCATCCTGGCATCGCGATGCGCTCCATGCCACAGCGGGACGAAGCCTGCTGGCGGGCTGTCGCTGACCAGCCGCGAGTTGGCGTTGAGCGGCGGCCTAAATGGTCCGGCGATCGTGCCCGGCCACAGCGGCGACAGTCTGCTGATCCAAAGAGTCAGCGGGCAGCGGGGCGCCATCATGCCGGCTTCCGGCGAGCCGCTGACGCCCGCCCAGATCGCGGCTCTGCGCGCATGGATCGACGAGGGCACGGTGTGGCCGGAAGCCGTGGTGAGCGCCTCGCAAACTGCCGGGAACGGCTGGGTCGCGGCGATCGCGCCACGCCAGCCCGAACTGCCCGCCAGCTCCAAATCGCATCCCATCGATCGTTTCATCGAAGCTTATTTCGCTAAGCACCAGATGGTGTTCCCGGCTCCGGCGGCAGACTCCATCTTCGTACGGCGCGCCTATTTCGACCTGTGGGGACTGCCTCCCACTCCGGCGCAGCTCGATTCTTTCCTCAGGGACACCACGCCCGGCAAGCGCGGACATCTGATCGATTCCCTGCTCAGCGACTCCAACGCTTACGCGGAGAATTGGATCAGTTGGTGGAATGACCTGCTGCGCAACGATATGGGCGGCAACTATCAGGGCGAGCGCAAGTCCATTACGGAGTGGCTGCGGGGCGCGCTAGAGCGGAACCTGCCTTATGACCGGATGATTGCCGCGCTGGTCAACCCCGTGCGGAAAAGCGATCCGGACGGTTTCCTGATCGGAGTGAACTGGCGCGGAGATGTGAACGCCAGCCAGACCCCTTACATGCAGGCCGCGCAGAACACCGCGCAGATTTTTTTGGGGATCAATTTGAAATGCGCGTCCTGCCACGACAGCTTCATCAACCGGTACAAGCTGCGTGAGTCATACGGCATGGCCGCGCTGTTCTCGCCCGAGAGCCAGCTCGAGTTGGTGCGCTGTGACGTGAAGACCGGCAAATACACCGGGCCGCAACTACTCTATCCGGAGCTCGGCGATTCGCCTGAGGCTGCCACGCTTGCCCAGCGCCACGCCGCCGCGGCGCGTTTCTTCACGGACGAGCGGAACGGCCGCGTGCCGCGCACGTTGGTCAATCGTTATTGGCAGAAGCTGTTCGGACGGGGGCTGGTGGAGCCGGTGGACGACATGGATAGCGAGCCGTGGAACGCGGATCTGCTCGATTGGCTGGCTGCGGATTTCACCGCCCACGGCAGCGACCTGCGATACCTCTTGCGGCTGTTGATGACCTCGCAAGCCTATCAGTTGCCGGCCGTCGTCACCGCCGGGCAACCTGAAAAACCTTACGTGTTTCGAGGGGCGCAGGTGCGGCGGCTGACCGCGGAACAGTTCGCCGATACAGTTTCGGCCATTACCGGGGAATGGCGCACGAAGCCGGCATCGCGGAGCGCAATCCCCGCGCGCGACTGGCAGTTCAAGGCATCGTCCCTGGATCTGGCGATGGGAAGGCCCATCCGCGACCAGGTCTTCACCACCCGCGACAACCGTCCGACCACGTTTCAGGCGCTCGAACTGGCTAACGGAGGGAGCCTGGAGAACACCTTGCGGCGCGGCGCCTTGCGATTGCTGGGGCAGCTTCCGCCGGCCCCGCAGAACCTCTTCGATAGCGGCGTGGTGCGCAAAGGCGCGGTGACTTTCGATATCGATATTGCCGGCCTCGATCAATTGTGGCTGCTCGCGGAGGACGCGGGCTCTTACGATGCCGCACGCACGGTGGCCGGTTGGGCCGAGGTGAAACTCAGCGGGCCGAAAGGCTCGAAGACGCTGTCGGATCTGGCGCCGGCCAGCTTCCCGCGAGAACCGCTGGTAGCCGGTAAGCGGCCGATCGGTGAGGCGGTCAGAGTGCCGCCAGGCGGCCGCCTCGTGCTTCCTATTAAAGGACTCGGCCTTACGCACATGCGGGGCCGCGTGGTCCTCGACGATCGCTCTTTGCCCAGCGATATCGAAGGCGCCGTGCGCTTTTTCATCTTCGGCGCCGAGCCGGATAACGAGCGGCTGGTGCGCGTGTCGGGGACGCTGCCAGTTCCCGCGCCCGCGCCGCTCACCAGTGTCGATGACGCGATTCACCGGCTGTTCCCGCAGTTTCTGGCGCGGCAGGCGAACCCAGACGAGGTTCGCCTCGTACATAACTACTTCGACGGCGGCAGACTGTCGCCGGCGCCCTTGGAGGATCTTCTGTGGAGTTTGTTGCTGCATCCCGAGTTTCAGTATTTATATTGATGGGCGGCTGCTTCGCCGCATTCGCGCAGGATGGCGCCGCGATTTATCGGAAGCAGTGCGCGAAGTGCCACGAAGGCGGCGTGGAGCGTGCGCCGCAATCCGTCGCCATGAAGCTGATGACTCCCGAGCGCGTACTTGCCGCGCTGACGAACGGGAAGATGGCGGAACAGGGTAAGGCGCTTACCACGGCGGAGGCGCGCGCGGTCTCCATGTTCGTCACCGGCAAATCGTTCGGCAGCGAAGAAACGCCCCAGGAGGGGCTATGCACGGATCCTGCGGCGGCTTCCGATAAGCCGTTTTCCGGGCCTTACTGGAATGGCTGGGGCGTGGATGCCGGCAACCATCGCATGCAGCCCGCGATCATGGCGGGGCTGAGCGCGGACCAGGTCCCGAAGCTGAAGCTCAAGTGGGCCTTCGCCTTCCCCGGAGCAGCGCGTGCCTTGGCACAGCCCACGATTGCCGGCGGCCGTGTCTTTGCCGGCAGCGACTCGGGCAGGGTGTATGCGCTCGACGCCGCCACCGGCTGCATCTACTGGACCTTCAAAGCCGATGGGACCGTGCGCAGCGCCATCAGCATCGGGCAGATCGGCGACCGCTGGGTGGCGTATTTCGGCGACCAGCGCGCGCAAGCCTACGCGGTGGATGCAGCCACCGGCGCGCAGTTGTGGAAGGTGCGCGTGGAAAAGCATCTGGCAGCCATGATCACCGGCGCGCCCGCACTGCTCGATGGGCGGCTGTATGTCCCATTTTCCTCGTTTGAAGAGGTGACCGGCGCCAATCCAAGATACGAGTGCTGCAAGTTCCGCGGCGGCGTGGCGGCGCTGGATGCATCCACCGGCAAACAGATCTGGAAGAGCTACACCATTCCGGAGGAGCCCCACCCGGTCCGCAAGAACAAGCAGGGCACGCAACTTTGGGGACCCTCCGGCGCGGGCGTGTGGTCGTCGCCGACGCTCGATGCGAAGAAGCGCGCGGTTTATGTGACCACCGGCGATTCCTACTCCGATCCGCCGGCGCGCACCAGCGACGCGTTCCTGGCGTTCGATATGGACACCGGAAAGATGCTCTGGTCGCGCCAGATGACCGAAGGCGACGCGTTCAACCTGGGATGCCCATCCGGCGACAATTGTCCGGAAGCGAAGGGCCCGGATTTCGATTTCGGCTGCTCTCCCAACCTGGTGGATCTGCCGAACGGCAAACGCGCGCTGGTGGCCGGGCAGAAGTCCGGCATGGTGCACGCCATCGATCCGGATCAACAGGGCGAGGTGCTGTGGAGCGTGCGGGTCGGCAAAGGAGGCTCTTTGGGAGGAGTGCAGTGGGGCAATGCTTCCGACAACGAGAACGTTTACGTGGCCCTCTCCGACTTGAAGATCATGCCGGCCGGCCCGTCCGACCCCGGTGCGCACAAGGCTGTGTTCGGGTTCTTCAAAACCGACTCCAAAGCCGGCGGAGGGATGTTCGCGCTCAAACTGACGACGGGCGAGCGCGTGTGGTATACGCCGCCTCCCGGATGCGGCGACAAATTGGGATGCAGCCCGTCGCAATCCGCCGCGGTGACGGTGATCCCCGGAGTGGTGTTCTCCGGCGCGCTCGACGGGCACCTGCGCGCTTACTCCACCGCCGATGGCCGGATCGTTTGGGACGTCGACACCGCAGTAGAATACAAAGCGGTGAACGGCGGCAAGGCGAACGGCGGATCGATAGACGGTCCGGGGCCGGTGGTGGTGGGCGGTATTTTGTATGTGAACTCGGGATATGGGGCCTTCGGCGGCATGCCCGGCAACGTGCTGCTGGCCTATTCGGTGGATGGGAAATGAGTATTGCAGAGAGTCTTTCGCGCCGGCATTTTCTGCGCGCTTCGGGCGCAGCCGCGCTAGCCGCCCTGGCCGGTTCCGAACCGCGCCTGCTGGCGGGAACCACGAAAATCGACGCCCGCGCCGATAGCCTGATCCTGCTTTGGATGGCGGGCGGGATGGCGCAGACCGAAACCTTCGATCCCAAGCAGTACACGCCGTTTGAGCCAGGCATGGAATCGAAGCGGGTGCTCAGCACGTTCCCGGCGATCGACACAGCCGTCGACAACATCAAGATCTCGGCGGGCCTCGAACGCATCGCCAAAATCATGGATCGCGGCACGCTCATACGCTCCCATCGAGTGGGCGATCTGGGCTTCATTCTGCATTCGCGCCATCAGTTTCACTGGCACACAGGATACGCGCCCCCACAGTCGGTGGCCGCGCCGCACATGGGCGCAGTCATCTCGCGCACGCTCGGACCGCGGAATTCGGATATTCCCGCCTTCATCGATATTGGTCAGAATCTCGAAATCGGCGCTGAGACCGACTCCGTGAAAGCGTTTCACACGGCTGGCTTTCTGGGCGGCGAGCATTCTCCGTTTCTGATCGCCGATCCCCAGGACGCCGTGTCGCGCGTGCGGCCTTCCGCGCACGTCGGCCCGGCCAGGTTTACCAATCGCTACGAACAATACCAGAAGCTGGTGGCGGCCAGCCCCGTCGGCCAATATGGCAGCGACTTCCAGCGCGAGAGCCTGCTGCGATCGCTCGACAACGCACACCGGCTGTTGAACTCTCCCGCGGCCAAGGCGTTCGACCTGAGCCTGGAGCCCAAAGCGAGTTACGACGTTTATAATACCGGCCGCTTTGGATTGGGCTGCCTGCTGGCGCGGCGGCTGGTGGAGGCCGGCGCGCGCTTCATCGAAGTCACCACCGAGTACATTCCCTTCCGCTACTGGGACACCCACGAAAACGGGCACAAGCGCACCATTGGCATGAAGGAGACGATTGACGCGCCGGTGGCTCGGTTGATCCTCGACCTGGAAGAGCGCGGGTTGCTGAACCGCACGCTGGTGGTGCTGGCCAGCGAATTCGGCCGCGACATGATGACGGAGGGCAAGCCCGGCGCGGAGGTGAAGAACCAGGTCAATCAGCCGGATATCATGACCGAGCCGAAGCATTATGGGATGCACCGCCATTTCACGGAGGCTTGTTCGGTACTGATGTTCGGCGGCGGCGCGCCCAAGGGAAATCTGTATGGCCGCACTGCCGATGAGCGCCCCTGCCGGATCGTTGAGAACCCGGTCACAATTGAAGATCTGCACGCCACTATCTATTCGGCGCTGGGGATAGCTCCGGACACTGCCTATGAGATCGAGAAGCGGCCCTTTTATGTCACTAAGGATGGCAAGGGCAAAGCGGTAACGGAGTTACTCACCTAACTCTTGGGCCTGATTGGCAGGCGGAAGCGCCTGCCCCACCATCCACGCCTACATCCCACAATTTCATCGTCTGTTCATCGTTTTGAAACAGTGCGAGCTCTACCCTGTGGGTAGAACATTTCAACGCAGAAATGTTCTGGGAGGCTTTGTGAAGAAAACCACTCTGCACTTTCTGTGGAAAGAGCGTAACGCTCCGGGCCGTTTTCCCACCGCGGTTTCATTGCACAGCCACACCCTGCATTCCTGGGAAAACCTCCGGTTCCTGCACACTTTCAAGCTGCCCCTGCCGTTGATCCCCGCCGTGCTGCGGATCGCGGGATGGCAGCACCGCCGCGCCACGGGGCGGGATCTATCGCTCGGGCGGGTGCTGTGGACACCTCCGCTCGCGCCGGTCGAGGCGCACCGGCTGGAAGCCCGCCAAATCGGCGATCTGGGCCTGCATCCTCTGGTGTCGCTCACCGACCACGACGATATCGAGAGCGGTTTAACGTTGCGGCGTAGCCCTCTGGGGGACGCCGCGCCGGTTTCCTTCGAATGGACCATCCCGTTTGCCGGGACCTTCTTTCACCTGGGCGTACACAATCTGCCGGCCGCGGAGGCGCGCGGCATCGCCACCGATTTACACCGCTACACAGCGGGGCATCCGAATGCGGCGCGTCTCGGCGAGCTGCTGGAAATGCTCCACCAGCGGGAGGACATGCTGATCGTCCTGAATCATCCGCTTTGGGACGAGGCGGACATTGGCGCCGACAGCCACCGCGACGCTCTCCGCGCTTTGCTTTCGCGGCACGCGGAATGGATCCACGCGATTGAGTTGAACGGCCTGCGCTCCTGGGCCGAGAACAGCGAGGCGCTCGACCTGGCGCGGACCTGGCAACTGCCCGCGATCTCGGGGGGCGACCGCCACGGCCTGGAGCCGAACGCCAACCTGAATCTGACACACGCTGCCACTTTCGCCGAATTCGTGGCGGAGATCCGGCGCGACGGCCTGAGCCGCGTGCTATTCATGCCGCAGTATCGCGAGCCGCTGCGGCTGCGCTGGTTCGAAACCGTCAAGGACATTGTGCGCTGCCATCCCGAAGCCCAGCGGCCCCGTTGGGTCGATCGCTTCTTTTATCAGTGCGAGGACGGTGTTACGCGTCCGCTTGCGGAGCTCTGGCCGAATGAGGGCCCCGCCCTGCTGCGGTCGGTTTTCGCTATGCTGCGGCTGTCGGAATCGCAGAGCCTGCGGGCGGCCTTGCGCTGGACCATCGCCGATCCCGCCGAAATGCTGCCCTGAATATTTCCCAGGAAGCGCCGGATACCGTTGAAAAACCTGTGCGTTTGGGCAGGTGCTAGGCCTCCGACCACGTACTCTGATAGTACCCACATGACTATCTGCGCTCGTCAGCGTGCCGGATAATGGGGCTTCTGGGGAGGCCCATGACGAGAGACAGCATCAAAGGCGACCGGCGGTTACAGCGTCGTTATCCTGTCGAATTGGATTTGGAATACCGAGTTAGCCATGGCGGCAAGGTGGTTGCCATGGGCGCCGGCAGGACCACAAACATGAGCAGCGGAGGTCTGCTGTTTCGCACGTCGGACGATGCGCCAAACGGCCGCTCCGTGGAACTCTCGATCCGCTGGCCGGCGGTTCTGGGCAACGAGCCTTTTCTCGAACTCTGCGTTTTCGGACGCATCGTGCGGAACGACTCCAACGGTGTCGCCGTGCTGATGAGCCGGTACAGTTTTCAGAAGCTGACCAACGCACGCGGGGCTTTCGAGGAGATCTTCACCAACGCCGTGATTCAGTGAGCCTGCGGCGGTACCGGTGGCGCCGCGCTTGACAATCGTTTCCTTTGCAGGAAAATGACTCTAGCAGCGGCGGGAAAAGACAAATCAGCCGCAGATGAACGCCGATAAACGCTGATTGAAAACAAAGCACTTGAATTTGTCTTATCGGTTGGTCTTTCCCGCGACCTGCGCGCCGCGGCCCAATGCCCATACGAGCGGAATACCGGAAGTATTATGATGCGCGCTGGCGCAAGTTCCGGCTGAGCATGCTGGAGGCGGCCGGCAACGTTTGCCAAATGTGCCACAAGCCGCACCGCCTGCTCAACGTCGCGCATCTCTCGAACGATCCGGCGGACCGCGTGTCCCTCACGGTTCTCTGCCCAAGTTGCCATTCCAAACACAATGCCGCTCAGCGCACTGCCATGGCGCGGCGCACCCGCGCGCGTAAACGCGGCCAGTTGTGGCTTTCCGATGAAATCGAAGTGGCTCCAGTGCCGGTGCGGTTGTGGCCCATGAGGCTGCGTCAGATGGACCTGTTCTAAGGGCAGATTTCCATTTCAGGTGGGGCGGTCCGACCGGGTGTTACGCCAGGCCGGAGCTTTCGATTCGCGTCACCGCGTAACATTAATGTTGCATCCTGTAGCGGGGGGTGTGGGCGAAAAGGCGACACTTTCGAAAAAATTTCCAAGGTGTTGCATTTTTCTGTAAGTGGTTGCATCCGGGGAGGATAGTGTTCGCTGCCCGAGGGCTTGGGTGTTGCAAGACGTTTCATTTTGTTTCATTAGACTGCGTTGGAGTCGTTGATCGACCCCGGTCAGACAGAAGTTTTCAAAGAGCGTTCGGGTAGCAGGCTGTGGCGTCTGCGACCGGTCCCAACCTGCCTTCCCGTAACCACGCTAGCACACGGGCTGCCCTGCCCCGCTACATTGTTCATGATGGGTCGTTCATTTTCAGTGGATTACGGAGATTGAACCGCTGCGATCGCGATGATGGGCCAGAGCATGAAGAAAGCAGAGGATGCCAAGAGCGCGAAGGTCAAGCGAGTCGAGACTCCGATCAGGGAGCATCCGAACTGGGGCAAAGGAGCGCGCTGTTCCGGCCGCGGTTGGAAGCAGTCGGCGGCGACCCAGTGCGAACATTCGCTCAAGCTGCCGACCGAACAGCAAGGGATCTTCAAAAAGACGCCACACAAAATGGGATCGAGCTATCCGCCGGCCTCGCAGCCAAGGAACGATGGGCTCGCGACGTAGAGTTTATTGGCACTGTCGATCTTGCCGGGGGTCCGCTGAATGTCAAGTTTGTAGAAATCACGGACTGAGATAAACTTGCAGTGAGCAAGAAACTCGGAGGAACCATCATGAAACGAATCGTCAGCATCAAAGGTGGCGGCATTCGGGGCATTATTCCGTGCTGCCATCTGGTTGAATTAGAGCGGCAAACCGGAACCCTGACGCGAGATGCGATCGACTTTGTCGGTGGCACGTCTACGGGCGCCCTACTCACAGCCTGTGTAGTTGCGGGCGTACCGGCTGCAACGGCTATTGACGTCTACACGGAGCAGGGCTCCAAAGTGTTTAGCCCTACGAACACAATAGAACGCGATGCGAAGATGGTCGCCACGGGCCACAAATTCGACAATCAGGTGCTCCACCAGGTCGTGTCCGACACGCTCGGTGGCACGACAATGACCATGAACGACTCGCCAATTGGCGTCATGATCACCGCGGGCGACCAGATGGGCACGCCCTGGTACTTCGTTAAAGATGCGCCTACAAACGCACAGACGACCGGGAAAGCACCGTTAGTAGACACGGCAGTTGCCTCGGCTTGTGCCACGACATACCACGCCCCTTGGTTGATTCCGGGCTTCGGCTACTTCGCAGACGGCGGGACGGTATCCCTGGCAGATCCGGTCTATGAAACTATGGCGGAAGCGCTAAACGGCCCAAACAAGTGCTACGGTTCTATCGACCCGGAGGGCGCGCTGGTCGTCTCGTTAGGAACTGGGTTCTACAAACCTCCCGCGATGCCTCCGCCCCCAGTTGGCCTGATTGCTGAGATCTCATGGGTCACCAACTCGTTAGTATCATCCAGCGAGACGATCGCATTGCAGGCAGCGAACCGGCAATGGCCGGGGCTCGTCACAGCGTTCGACAGCGCGCTCTGGGCAGATATCGACGAGGCTGATATCACCGCGATTCCTCGGCTGCTCGCTCTGGGGCAGGCCGACGCCGCTCAGGTGGATTGGAAGAAAGTCCTCAAGCTCACTTAGAAAGCGATTTCTTAAATACGGTCTCGTATGTTGGGAAGACCACACCCTGACGGTCGTGGCTCCGATCAGAGGCGCGCGTTAGCAAGCGGTGCTCCGATACTTAGAAAGCGATCAAGCCATGATGTCAACGCAGCGTGCAGCTATCATTAAGGCTGTTGCGGAGGCGCTTGACGGAAGCATCATTGAGACCGTAAATGCCGCTCGGGATGCAGTAAAGAAGAAGGCAATTCCCACCATCAAGAAAGTGAGATTGGCCGATTTTCGCAGAACTCGATGGCCTAGCAGAAGCACCCGATCAGTTCCGAGTCGCCGGTTGGTAGCGCTCGCGGCTGCAAGAGTGCATTGGCGCCCCCTGTTACTTATGTGAAGGCGCGCCCTTCGGTTTGAATATCGAAGCCGGAGCGCTCGGCCACGCGGCATCGGCTAATACCCAACTGAAATCGTATTCTGCCGCCTGGTAGTGGCAATGCAGGCAGCTCGTTCCGAACGTCGGAATGCCGATCCTGTTCCTCGAGGGGACCGGCGGAGTGCCGTTAAAGCCCTGGAAGAAGGTCTCCATGCTGGTGTTGGCCACCGCGTCGGTGGGGAACGCGGTTAGTTGGCTGTAAAGATCTTCCCCCGTCCTTGGGATCGCTGATTACGATCGGCTCCGGGAACGCCGTCTGCCACTGTGCGTCCACGAGTTCGTATTTCTCCCACACCGTCCCTTGAATGCCTGGCAGTTGATGGACTTTGGCATTCAACGCCTGGATGTCGCTCCGAATGGGCGCCAGACGGAGCACGTTGGTTGCCTGCGTGGGCGGAATCGGCACCTGGCTGACGTCCAGGGGCTTGTAAGCGAGGGGGGGCGAGAATCCCCAGAATTTAAGCGAGGTATCGGACCTGGTCCCATCGTATAGCGAGTATCCACCGGGCGGCGCCGGCACGCCGGGCGCGGGAACATTATCCACCTGCTCAAACGTCGACCACACCCAGGCGTGGAACGCATCCGTCTTGTGGGCGATATGGAAGCCGATCAACCCAACAGTGACCGGCTGATCCGAGCACTTGTGCGTCTTGGGGTCGACGACATACGCTTGCGAGGTATAAAAGCGGTTCGACGCTGCCTCTGTCTCAGTCATGATCCGCCAGGCGGCCTTCAACTCGATCGCTCCGTACTTGCCGGGAGAGCTGGCGGTGAACAGGTTCGGTTTCCGCGGGTCCTGGCTCAAATGGTCGCGGAGGAACCAGCGCTTGTCTTTAGTCTCGTCGTACTCGGCTTCCGGGGAACTTTTTCCGTCAACTGCCCCACCACGAAAAATAAAGCCACCGGTTGGCTAACTGCAATAGTTCGGATTGAGCGTTACCGGCTCGTCGCGGCGGCCCGGTGGATATGAGCACTCCCGCTAATGTTGGCGTATGTTCACCGGAACCGGCGGTCTGCTCGCGGACCGTCGAGCGTCTGGAATTCGGCTCGGGAAGCCATATGGCGGCTAAGCGTGAAATTGGCTTCGCCGCCTTTGCCACCCTATGGTTCACAGGACATCAACCGCTCGTCAGCATTTTAAGCCAGAGTCGCAGCGTCAAATCGTGCCGCTCCGTATTGACAAGATACGGCCGAAGCTCCGAAAAATACCGGCTTTTCAGAACCGCAAGATCGAGCGGAACAGCACGGGCGAAGTATTTCACATCTTCTCGAATCGTGGCCGAGTCGGCGCTTTACACTGGAAGCATGTCTTTCCCCGACCTACGCCAAGCCATACGTTCCCTACGCCGCCGGCCTGCGTTCACGTTGGCAGCTATCCTGACGGTGGCGCTGGGAGTGGGCGCGAACACGGCCGTCTACCAAGTCATTTATACCGTGCTGCTCCGGCCGCTGCCTTTTCGGGAGCCGCAGAAGCTGGTGCAGATCTGGGAGAGCACGCCGGTGCTGCCTCAATTGCAGGTGACCGTGCCGGACTTCGAGGATTGGCGGAACGAGATGCACAGTTTCACGCAGATGGCGGCGTACACTTTTCAAGCCATGAACCACATCACGCTGGTTGGGCAGGGCGAGCCGGAAGCCGTGCAGGCCACCAACGTGACGCACGATTTGTTTTCGGCCATGGGCATTCAGCCGTTGCTAGGCCGCGGGTTCAACGCCGCCGAGGAGCGCGAGAAGCGCGCGGTGGGTTTGATTGGCGAGAAGCTGTGGCGGCGAAAGTTCGGCGCCGATCCGGCGATTGTGGGCCGGACGATGCGCCTGGAGACGGAAGCGTTCACGATCATCGGCGTGGTGCCCAGCCGGCAGGCATTTCCGGAATGGGCGGATGTGTGGATCCCGTTCTCGTGGATCGAACCTGGGTTGCAGAACACCCGGAAGTTTCATCCCCTGGAAGTGATCGCGCGGCTGAAGCCGGGTGTCGTCGAGGCGGCGGCACAAGCCGAGATCCGGGCGATCGCTACGCGGCTGGCCACGGAGCATCCGGAGACCAACGGCACCATCGGCGCATATGTCATCCCACTTGCGCGGCAGATCACGGGCGAGGTGCGGCCGGCGCTGGTGCTGGTTTGGGCGGCGGTCGGGCTGGTGCTGTTGATGGCCTGCGCGAATCTGGCTCACATGCTGCTGGCGCGCATGTTGGACCGGCGGCAGGAGATGGCCATTCGCGTCGCGCTGGGCGCGGGGCGCGGGCGGCTGATGCGCGTGGTGCTGACCGAGAGCCTGCTGCTGGCGCTCGCGGGCGGAGTGGCCGGCGCGGCGCTGGCGGTGGGAGCGAGCGGCGCCTTGGGGAGGCTGGCGCAAAGCCGGATTCCGCGCATGGAGTCGCTGGGTTTTCCGGGACCCGTGTGGACGTTCGCGATCGCGGCGTCGATTCTGTGCGGAATCTTGTTCGCGCTGCCGGCGTGCGCGCAAGCGTGGCGGATCGAAGCAAGTCCGGCCAGCGGGCGCTCGATGAGCAAGCCGCGATCGCGGCTGAGCGCCCTCCTGATCACAGCGGAAGTAGCCATGGCGTTCGTGGTGTTGATGGGGGCTGCGCTGGTGGTGCGCAGCTTCGTGGGTTTGCTGAGCGAAGATCCCGGCTTCCGGCCGACGCCCGTGCTGGCGATGGAGATTCCCTTGCCGACCAGCCGGTATGACTGGAACCAGGCGGCGCGATTCCTGGATACGCAACTGCTGCCGGCGGTGCGAGCGCTCCCGGGGGTGGAGGCCGTCGCGGCGGCCAATTGCGCGCCCATGAGCCTGGGTCCCACCGAGCATAGCCGTTTCGCGACGCGGTTCGGCATCGAGGGGCGCGCGTTCGAGCTGGGACGATATCCGGTGGCGCAACTCCGATGGGTGACGCCGGATTACTTTCGGGTGCTGGGCATTCCACTGAAACGCGGCCGATGGCTGACGGATGCCGATGAAGGGAAGCCGCGCTACCTGATCAACGAGACGCTGGCGCGGCAATTCTTCCCGCACGAAGATCCCACCACGAGGCGGCTGATTATGGGAGTGGTGGACCCGCAGCCACAGCCGGTCGAGATCGCGGGGGTGGTGGGAGATGTGCGCGATATGGGTTTGGATGAGGCGGCTGCGCCGACGCTGTACCTGATTTCGAGCTCGCCGGGAATGACGCTGCTGGTGAAGACCGGGGGCGATCCGATGCGGCTGGCGGCGCCCATTCGGGAGGCGATCGCGCGCGCCGATCCCGAAATCGCGGTGAAGAAGGTGCAACCGCTGGATACATATGTAGCCGATTCTTTGGCGCGGCGGCGATTCGCGCTTACGCTGCTGGCCGCGTTTGGGGGTTTGGCGGCTTTTCTCACGGGGGCGGGAATCTACGGATTGCTGGCCTACTCGGTGAGCGCGCGGGTCCGCGAATTCGGAATTCGGGCGGCGCTGGGAGCTTCGCCGCAAAATTTGCTGCGCATGATCCTGTGGGAAGGCGGGGTTGTGGCCCTTCCGGGACTGGCGGCGGGCGCCGCGGTATCGCTGGCATTCGCGCGGTGGATGAAGAGCGTACTTTACCAACTATCGCCGATGGACCCGGTGTCGTTGGCGGCGGTGGGGCTCTTGCTGTGCGGGATTACGGTGCTCTCGGTATGGCTGCCGGCCAGGCGCGCGTCGCGCGTGGATCCGGGAGTGGCGTTGCGGGTCGAATAACGCTATAATGACTAAGGTGACTAAGATGACTAGTTTGAAACAAGCAGCCCGAAAGAATATCGAAAACTGGCCGGTAGGAGCGGCCAAGGCTCGCCTTAGCGAAGTGATCGATCGGGCGCTTTCGGAAGGGCCGCAAGCCATCACCCGGAACGGCAGCTTGGTCGTGGTGATCGTCTCGGCCGAAGAGTGGGAGCGCAAGACCCGGCGCAAGGGAAATCTCGCCGAATTCTTCGCAGCTTCCCCGCTGCGCAACTCCGGCCTCAAGATTGAACGCTCGAAGGATAAACCGCGAAAAATCGACCTGTGAGATTCCTGCTCGACACCAACGTGATCTCGGAATGGGTCAGGCCGCTGCCGGATCCGAACGTGATCGCGTGGCTGGCCGAGGCTGACGAAGACCGGGTGTTCTTGAGCGTCACCTCATTCGCGGAGGTTCGCCAGGGAATCGAACTACTTCCGGATGGGCGGCGTCGCGACCGGCTGACCCTGTGGCTCACCGAGGAATTGCCGGCCCGTTTCGAGGGGCGCATCCTTCCTATCGATCGGCGCATCGCGGAAGCCTGGGGCGTGGTGACAGTCCGCGGGCGCAAGGCTGGCGTTACGCTTGGCTCGATGGATGCCTTCTTCGCGGCCACCGCGGAAACGCACAGCCTGACGCTGGTCACGCGCAACGTCAAAGACTTTGCGGCGCTAGGCATTCGCCTCCTCGATCCGTGGGAACTCCGGCGCCAAAACGCGTAGTACCTTTCGCACGTATGGGCGATTTGACCTGACTTGTGCAGTCCGTTACACTGGATCGTCGGAATTTTTGCGGCTATACCTCTGAACGGGCGTTCACGGCAGCCAACCAAACAAATCAAAAGGAATTCTTCCAACGGGCGGGACGGTCATGCAACGACACATTTTTACATCGGAATCCGTTACTGAGGGGCATCCGGACAAGATCGCGGATCAGATTTCAGACGCGGTGCTGGACGCCGTCATGGCGCAAGATCCGCTGGGCCGGGTGGCTTGCGAGGTGCTGGTGACCACCGGCATCTGCGTGGTGGCGGGCGAGATCACCACCACCTGCTACGTGGACGTGCCGCGCGTGGTCCGGCAGACGGTCGAGCACATCGGATACGCCGATGCGCTGTGGGGCTTCGACTGCAACACTTGCGGCGTGCTGAATGCGATCCAATCGCAGTCGCCGGATATCGCGATGGGAGTGGACACGGGCGGCGCGGGCGATCAGGGTCTGATGTTCGGCTATGCCTGCGACGAGACCGCCGAATTGATGCCGCTGCCGATCATGCTGGCGCACAAACTGGTGCGGCGGTTGTCGGAGGTTCGGCGCGCGGGCATCCTGGATTTCCTGCGTCCGGACGGCAAGTCGCAGGTGAGCGTCGAGTACGTCAACGGCCAGCCGCAGCGGGTGGACGCCGTGGTGGTCTCGACGCAGCACAGCGATGCGATTTCGACGGAGACGCTGCGGGCGGAGGTGAAGAGGCACATCATCGAGCCGGTGATCCCGGCGGACATGGTGGATGCGGGCACGCAGTATCACATCAATCCCACGGGACGCTTCGTGATCGGCGGGCCGCACGGCGACACGGGGCTCACCGGCCGCAAGATCATCGTGGACACTTATGGCGGCATGGGGCGGCATGGCGGCGGGGCGTTCTCCGGCAAAGATCCAACGAAGGTGGACCGTTCGGCGTGCTACATGGCGCGCTATATCGCGAAGAATATTGTGGCGGCGGGACTGGCGAGCCGCTGCGAAGTGCAACTGGCCTACGCCATAGGGGTGGCCGAACCGGTCTCGGTGATGGCGAACACTTTCGGCACCGGCGCCGTTCCGGATGAGAAGATCGCCGAGCTGATTCGCGCGCATTTCCCGCTCAAACCGCGGGCCATTATCGACCATTTGAAGCTGCGGCGGCCCATCTACCGCAACACGGCGGCTTTTGGGCATTTTGGCCGCAACGAAGAAAGCTTCACGTGGGAAGCTACCGATAAGATGGATGCGTTGCGCGAAGAAGCGGTGGCGCATGCCGTCGTGCGGTGAGGTGCGCGCGGGCGGCGAAAGGTTAAGACCCAGGCGAAACCGCCTGCGCCACCAACGCAGGATCAACAGTTGGTGAAGCTTGGGCAGCCTGCCAGGACTTCTGGTTGGCCCGGTTAGCTGAGCTGCGGCAGTAGCCGAACGGCTAGACCGCAGGCGAAACCGCCTGCGCCACCACTGCGGATCAAGTTGGTGATGGTGGGGCAGGCATGCAGCCTGCCAAAAGTTGGTGATGGTGTTGGGGCAGGCATGCAGCCTGCCAGGATTAAAGCGAGGAATTCATGACGACTGAAACACAGACGCAAATCGCCTACGATATCAAAGATATTTCGCTGGCGGATGTAGGGAAGCGGCGCACGGAATGGGCGTTCCAATCTATGCCCGTCCTGCAAACCATCCGCAAGCAGTTCATCAAGACACAGCCGCTGGCCGGCATACGGGTCTCGGCGTGCCTGCATGTGACCAGCGAGACGGCCAACCTGATGATCACGCTGCGCGACGGCGGGGCATCGGTGGTGCTGTGCGCGTCGAATCCGCTATCCACGCAGGACGACGTGGCCGCCACACTGGTGCGCGACTACGGCATTCCGGTCTACGCCATCAAGGGCGAGAACAACGAGGTTTACTACGGGCACCTGACATCGGCCGCGGAACATACGCCGCAGATCACCATGGATGACGGCGCGGACCTCGTGTCGCTGCTGCATAGCAAGCGGCAGGACCTGGCGTCCGAAATCATAGGCGGCACCGAAGAGACTACCACCGGCGTGATCCGGCTGCGGGCCATGGCCAAAGACGGCGTGCTGAAATACCCCATCGTGGCGGTGAACGATGCGCTGACCAAGCACCTGTTCGATAATCGCTATGGCACGGGCCAGAGCACCATCGACGGGATCATACGGGCGACGAACGTGCTGCTGGCCGGGCTGAACCTGGTGGTGGCGGGCTATGGATGGTGCGGGCGCGGCGTGGCTATGCGGGCGCGCGGCCTGGGCGCGAATGTGATCGTGACCGAGGTGGATCCGACCAAAGCCATCGAAGCGGTCATGGATGGCTATCGCGTCATGTCCATGGCAGAAGCCGCCGTGATCGGCGACATCTTCGTGACCGTCACGGGCAACAAGCACGTCATCGCGCGCGACCATTTCGAGCGGATGAAGAACGGGGCCATCCTTTGCAACTCGGGACACTTCAATGTGGAGATCGATCTGGAGGCGCTGGGCAAGATCAGTTCTTCGCACCGGCAGACGCGCGAATTCGTGGAGGAATATTCGTTTCGCGACGGGCGCCGTCTGAATGTGCTGGCCGACGGCCGGCTGATCAATCTCTCGGCTGCCGAGGGGCATCCGGCTTCGGTGATGGACATGAGCTTCGCCAATCAGGCGCTGTCCGCGGAGTACATGGTGAAGAATCACAGTTCGCTCGAGAAGCGGGTTTACGCGGTGCCGGAAGAGCTGGACAAGCAGGTGGCGAGGATGAAACTGGAGTCGATGGGGGTTAAGATCGACCGGCTGACTCCGGAGCAGGAGCGGTATTTGTCGAGCTGGTCGGAAGGCACGTAGGGCGCGGGACAGCGCGCCGACAGAGCTTCTCGCCCGATCCGGTCTGCAGGGTACCGGGTCACAAGCCCGTCTTCCGGGTAGTGGTTCAAGCTGACTACTTCCGGTCGGCCAGCGCGAGTTCTGTATCCCAGATGGAAGCGCCCTTGTTAGCCACCTGCCTAGTATATTAGGCAGAGGGCCTTGCGAAATGCGGCTATGCCTAATATATTAGGCATATGCTGGATCTGACCACTATCGGCACCGAGATTGCCGCGCGCCGCAAGCGCCTCAAACTTAGCCAGGCCGCACTCGCGCGCATGGCCGGAATCAGCCGCGCCACGCTTGAAGCGCTTGAGAACGGGCGCGCCGGGGAGTTGGGCTTTTCAAAGCTCAACAAGCTGCTTGGCACGCTCGGGCTGGAGTTCAAGCTGCAAGCGGCCACCTCGCACCGTCCCACCCTGGACGAACTGCTCGAAGAGGATCGCGATGATCAAGGTCTGGACCGACGCCGCTGAGGCGGGATTGCTCGAACGTCGCGGCGAACGCGGCAGCACGTTCGCCTACCTGGGGGGCGCAGCGGCCGCGCGCGCGGCCTCGGTTACGATGGCGGTGAGGCTTGAGTCGTGGAGCGTGCCCTTCGGCCTGCTTCCCATATTCGAGATGAACCTGCCCGAAGGCGCTCTGCGCGAGCGTCTGCGCCTTGCCTTTGCGAAAGCCACCGGCACCTTTGACGAATTTGACCTGCTGTCGATTGTAGGCCGGTCACAGGTCGGACGCATCCGCTATACCGGCGACCAGGAGGAATTGCACGAGGACGTGCCGTTTCAGCCGGTCGATGAGATTCTCGAACGCAGGCGCGGCGGCGATCTGTTCCGCTACCTGTTGGAAAAGTTCGCGTCCTTCTCCGGCATCAGCGGCGTGCAGCCCAAGATCCTGGTGCGCGACGAAACCGCATTCGCTGAAATGGAGCATGCCGGCCACCGGCTCTCACAGAGCAATAGAGGCGCGACGCACATCGTGAAGCTGTGGGAGCCGAGCGAATATCCGCAGCTTGCCGCGAACGAGTATTTCTGTCTTGCGGTGGCGCGAAAGTGCGGACTCGACGTGCCTCCCTGTCGCCTGGCCGAAGACGGCATGGCCTTGGTCGTCGACCGCTTCGATCTGCGCATGGACGGGACCTACCGGGGATTCGAGGATTTCTGCGTGCTGAACGCCCGCCGGACCGACGAAAAATATCGCGGCAGCTACGAGACCTCGATCTTGAAGCGGTTCGGCCAGTTCGCGAACTCCACGCACGTCAACGAGGATCTGGAGAAGCTTTTTACCCTGATTGCGCTTAACTGCGCGCTTCGCAACGGCGACGCGCATCTGAAGAATTTTGGCATCGTCTATGACGACGCTCAAGGCGAGGCACGGCTCGCGCCGGTCTACGATCTCGTGACGACATCCGTGTACCTCGCCAAAGACAGCCTCGCTTTGACCCTCAACGGAACGACCAAGTGGCCAACGGCAAGAGAACTCCGGAAGTTCGGCGAGACGCGCGTGGCCGGCACGCCCGCGAAAATCAGACAGATTCTGGAGCGCATCGACGAAGCGATGCAGGATGCCGCCAAAGAAGTTCACTCTTATACAAAGCAGCATCCGGAATTTGCCGAGATTGGACAACGGCTGGTGCAGGAGTGGGAAACCGGCTCGGCCACCTCGCTGCGCGGCTAGATCCCCCTCCCCTGTTAGGATTGCTGCTTTTGAGAAAAGCTCGTATCCGATTAAGAAAAAGCTTGTATCCGAAAGCCGCTCGTGCGCGTTGCGATATCTCTCGGCCGCCGATCTTTCGCTGGCGGATTCGCTCGATCTCCGGTCCAGCTTCCTTCCAGGCCTCGACCCACTGAGATTATCGACCCGTAGGCCATGGTCCCGCTATACTGAGCATTCGTTCATGGGCGACGCAAAGGTCTATCAAACCGAGGTCGTCATTGCCGGCGGCGGTCTCGCGGGTATCGTGGCCGCCTACGAACTGCTCGGACGCGGGCGGCGCGTGTTGCTGATCGACAAGGACACGCGCGAGAACTTCGGTGGGCTCGCGAAAGAATCGTTTGGCGGCGTCCACCTGATCGGCACGCCACACCAGCGGCGGCTGCGCATCCAAGACTCTCCGGAACTGGCGTGGCGCGACTGGCAGAGCGTGGCCGAGTATGAAGCCGGCGACGAGTGGCCGCGCCAGTGGGGCCGTTTCTACTGCGAGAATTCGCGCGAATACATCTTCGAATTCCTGGACCAAAAGAAGGTCGCGTTTCTGCCGGTGGTCAATTGGCCGGAGCGCGGCATCTACGCGCCTGGCAATACCGTGCCGCGGTGGCATATCGTTTGGGGCACCGGCTACGAAATTATCCACCGGCTGCTGGAGGCGCTGGATGCGCACCCGCGGCGGGCGAATCTGGAGCTGCTCTTCGACACGGAAGTCTCGGCGATCGAGATCACCAACGGGCGCGCCACCGGCGTGCGTTGCTGCAAGATGGGGCGGAAAATGGATGGCGGCGAGATACAGGTCTCCGCCGAGCACGTCATCATCGCGTCGGGAGGAATCTGCGGCGGCGACCTGAGCCGTGTGCGCGCGAATTGGTACAGGCCGTGGGGCGATCCTCCCGATACGCTGCTGAACGGCGCGCATCGATACGGCGACGGCATGCTGCACGAGCGGGTCGCCGAGGTGGGCGGCGCGGTCACGCATCTCGATTTGCATTGGCACTACGCCGCGGGTGTGCATCATCCTGCCAAGCGCCGGCCGCACGATGGCTTGAGCCTGGTGCCGCCGCGCTCGGCGTTGTGGCTGAATGCGCGGGGAGAACGGATCATGCATCCCGGCCCGATGCCGGTTTATGGCGACACGCGGCGGCTAGTGGCGAGCGTGCTGGCGCAGCCCGGCAAGTATTCCTGGCAGGTGATGAACTGGAAGATCGCCATTAGGGAGCTGGCCGTCTCGGGATGCGATTATATGACGGCGTTCCGCTACAAGAAGCGGCTGGCGCTGGCGGCGGACGTGCTGTTCGGCAACAAGGCGCTGGTGGACCGGCTGATGCGCGAGTGTACGGAGGACATCGTGGTGGCGGATACGTTGCCCGACCTGATGGAGCGCATGGATGAGAAGAATCTCTACGGCCTGAAGCTCGATCGCGCGCGCATGGAGGAAACCGTGCGGGCGTGGGACGACATGATTGAGCGCGGTCCGGCCTACTTCAACGACGATCAACTGCGGCGGATCGCGAACGCGCAGCAATATCGCGGCGACCGCATACGCACCTGCAAATTTCAGAAGATCCTGGATCCGAAGGCGCGGCCGCTGATCGCGATTCGCGAGTTCATCCTGAGCCGCAAGAGCCTGGGAGGGATACAGACCGACTTAGAGTGCCGGGTTCTGCGCGCCGGCGATGGGCAGCCGATTTCAGGGCTGTACGCCGTGGGCGAAGCGGCGGGATTCGGCGGCGGGGGCATTCACGGGAAGGGTTCGCTGGAGGGGACTTTTTTGGGGGGCTGCATTTTGAGTGGGCGGCTGGCTGGGCAGAGTGTCGGGAAATGAGGGCGGCATGCTCGCGGGGCGGACTGAAGTTCCGCCGACGGGCGAGGTTTGCTCACCTAGGGTAGGGCGAGCAAAGCTCGCCTGCGCCGGCAGGAGTGCCGGCGCGGCAGGCAAGAGTGCCTGCGCCACGACAGCGCGGCGATCCGTTTTCACAGATGGCCAAATTCCCTAACCCGGCTGAGCCGGAACCAAACAGGGCGTACAAGTCCGAGTATTTTCGAATGGCCACCAAACCCGCATGGATAAAGGTCCAAGCCGCACTACGAGAAAATATCTTGCCAGGAAAAACAACGATTCCACGATAAAGGTACTAAGCTGAAGCTTGCGCCACGTTCATTCGATGCCGAGCGTAATGAGGATGGCTTCTATATCGGCGGCGCGGACGCGCACATCGGCACTCATCGACGCGGGGTTGGGGCGCTCGTCGAAGGCTTGAAACAGGGCGATCTTGGCGATGGCATAGCGCTCGCTGCCACCCAGCGTGCGGCCGTGGCGGCTCTCCCAGTCGTCGATGGCGTTGTCGCTCAAGAGAACGGAAACCGGGGCGGATGTTTTGCGGTCGGCGGTGACGTCGAAGACAAACTCCGCGCCTTTTTCGCGGTCGCGCTTATACGGCCGATGTCCTTCGTAATAGTACTGGTAGACATAACCGCTTTGGGCGGAATAGGTCTTTTGGCGGCGCACAGCGGGCGCGCCGGTCAGGGGCTGCGGTTTTGGGGCGAACCATCGTTCGAACAACAGATCCTCTCGGGAGGCGAGATGTCGCTTTTCGCCCAATTCGATTATCCGGGTACGAAGGTCCTCTTGACAAGTATCGGCTCCGGAGTGACACTATGGATGGAACCAGCCGGTGATGGTTCCGAAGTAAGTGTACACCGAGAAGCTGGCTGCTGTTGACGCCGGCAAGGAGGTGCCAATAGAACCGGGCTTCTGTGGGGGCGGTCGTCGCCCCGGGAAGTAGGCAGGCAGTACGAGGATTTCTCGAACGGCCGGATAGAGCGCCTACCTCAGGCGCTGCGCTTTTGCGCAAATCTGATGGCTGGCAACGAGTGTCCTCAAGTCTACGAACCGGCGCGGGACCGCCCTTTACTATTTCCGCTTGACCCTTCTCCCCCTTTCGCCGCATCCCGTGTACACTGGGATGTACTCTTCCTTCCTTATGACACCTGAGCCCCGGGAAATCGTTAGCGCGCATAGCCCGGATTCCGATGATGCATTCATGTTCTACGGGCTGGCAACCAAGAAGGTCCGCTCTCCGAAAGTGACCTTTCGGCATGTTCTGGAGGATATCGAGTCGCTCAATCGTAAGGCCGTAGAGGGGCTATACGAGCTTTCGGCCATTTCCTATCACGCCTATCCGTACGTGGCGGACAAGTATGTGTTGATGGCCAGCGGTTCCAGCATCGGCGACGGATACGGTCCCATGCTGGTGGCGGCGCGGCCGGTCGAGCCGGAGGATCTGGCCGGCAAGAGGATTGCGGTGCCTGGAAAAATGACCACGGCCTACCTGGCGCTGAAGCTGTTTCAGCCGGAGTTTGAGGCGGTGGTCACCCCGTTCGACAAGATTCTGGATGCGGTGCGCGAGCGCTCCGTGGATGCGGGCCTGATCATTCATGAAGCGCAGTTGACTTACGACCGGGAAGGGTTCCATCGCGTGCTGGAACTTGGGAAGTGGTGGAAGGGCAAATACGGATTGCCTCTGCCGTTGGGAGGCAACGCGCTGCTGCGCTCGCTGCCCCGCGACATCCAGAGCGAATGCTGCCGCATGATGCGGGAAAGCATACAGTACGCCCTCGACAACCGCGAAGAAGCGCTGAGCTACGCTTTGCAGTTCGCGCGCGACATGGACCCGGGCCTGGCCGAGAAGTTTGTAGGCATGTACGTGAACCACTACACGCTGGACGCGGGCGAGATCGTGCCCGCGGCGGTGCAGAAGTTGCTCGATTTGGGACATGAAGCGGGGCTCATCCCGCGACGCGTGGCGGTCGAGTTCGTGCGCTGATTCCGGGGCGACCGTTCCCTGACGGTCGCGGCTCTGCTGCGGTCGCTCTATTCCAGCTAAATTAGAAGTATGGCCTCTTACCGAGCAGCCTGCCTCGTACTTTGTCTCGCATACCTCGTAGTGGCCCAGGATGCCCTGCGCCCCAAAGATGTCCGCGAGATGGGGAAAGGCGGGGTCAATGCCATTCCGAAACTCGCGGGGCTACTGACGAATTCCGATGTTGAGATTCGACTGGAGGCCGTCAAACAGATTTCGGAGATCGGCACGCAATACAGCCTCGACCCGCTGATACAGGCGACCCGCGACGGCGATGCCGAAATCCAGATTCGCGCCACGGACGGCCTGGTCAACTTCTATCTGCCGGGTTACCTAAAGACCGGAATCAGCGCTCCGTTGCGGCGCGTGGGGACCAGCATCAAAGGCCGTTTCACGGATACCAACGACCAGGTAATCGACCCTTACGTGGAGCCGCGGGCCGACGTCATTGCTGCGCTGGGCGTGCTGGCGCGCAGCGGCGCGAAGATGGAATCGCGGGCCAACGCGGCGCGCGCGATCGGCATTCTGCGGGGCAAAGGGGCGGTTCCGGACTTGATCCAGGCGCTGCACTCCAAGGATACCCAGGTGATCTACGAATCGCTAGTGGCCCTGCAGAAGATCCGCGATCCGGAAGCCGCCTCGAGCATTGCGTTCCTGCTGCGCGACCTCGACCCGAAAGTGCAGATCGCGGCCATCGAAACGACGGGGTTGCTGCTGAACAAATCCGCCCTGCCGGACTTGGTCGACGCCCTCAACCACGCGCGCGACAACAAGGTGCGCCGGGCCGCCCTGACGGCGATCGCCATGCTGCCCGCAGAAAGCAGCCGCGAGATCTACGCGCGGTATCTTCAGGACAAGGACGACCTGTTGCGTGGCGCCGCGGCCGAAGGTTACGCGCGCTTGAAGAATCCGGCCGACCGGCCCATGCTGGAGAGGGCCTACCAGGACGAAGGGAAGACTTCCCCGCGGCTCTCGCTGGCGTTTGCGCTGGTGATGCTGGGCAAGACGGAAGTGTCGGAATTCAGCCCGCTACAATACCTGATCAACACGCTCGACAGCTCCGCCTACCACGGCGAAGCATTTCCATTTCTGGTGGAACTGGCGCGCGATCCGGCGATACGGAAGTCGCTCTACACACCGCTGTTGCAGGGGACCAAAGACGAGAAGATCTACCTGGCTCGAGTCATGGCGCGCAGCGGCGACAAAAGCGATGTGCCACAGTTAGAGAAGCTGAGCCACGACGACGATCCGGAAGTAGCGCAGGAAGGATTGCGGGCCTTGCGGAATCTGCAGGCCCGCACCTGAAACGATCTTACTTGGCCTTCTTCTGTTTCTGCTGGCCGACGCGAACTTTGAAGTGCTGGATCTTGGACTCCTGGTACGCCTTGTGGTCGTGCCGGGCCACTACATCGGCCAGGTAAGCGTCCACGCTGGCGTCTTTGGGAAGCACGGCCATCACGCTGAAGCTCTCGTTGCACACGGGGCAGAAGGGCCGGAACCGCTTAACGTTCGGGATTGCCATAACGTCTACAGTTTAACACGCCGGCGTGCCCCGGATCGCCCGTGGTGCAAGCATATACCTTCTCGAAAAATCGGGACAACCTGAAAGCGTCTCAGCGCTCCATTTCGCGCACCACAACGTCAGCCGACTTCATGGCAAGCCGCACATCACGCCCGCTATGGAAGCCGGGATCGCGACCCTGTTTGGCACATCAGCGACCTGATGGAGACGGTTTAATCCATCAGGTCGGGGCAACGTCAAGCGATATTTGCGACGGGAGCATCAATAGGTACGGACACGATGTTGTGCGGCTCTTGCTTGAATCGCCGGGAGAAATTTACAATCGTGATTCCCACGATTGCATTAGTTTCAGGGTTTCGACGGACAACGACGCCCTCATCCATTTCTTCTCCAACGGCTTCCTGTGGTGGCCCGAATGAGCAATACAGCACATCGGCCGGGAAGTCGTAGTCGATATCGATATTGCCTACTGATTTGCTTTCTTCAGCCATACAATCCTGCTTTCGTCCGTTTTGAGATTCTTCAATAGGTGTGCAGTTTTTACCACGCCCGTTTTCATCTCCTCGTTTCTGTCTACAACAACGAGCACATACAGGTCCGAAGCCTTAAGCTCTGTCCTCCCGGTAAGCCGGTAGTAATAAGCCGTAGTTGAACCTGTTGATACCGTGATGATCTGAGGGTCTTCAATGGTGCTTCTGACCCGTTCAAGATGCTGGCGCATTTCTGGATGCCGTTTTATGATGTGGTCCTCCCATCGGTGGACATCCAAGGTGATAACGAAACCTTCTGGGTCTTTAGTGCAGATTAACGCACTCCCATTTCGCTTCTGCGGGCTAGTCGGCTCAGACCAGGAAGCGGATGCTCGGACTCAGCCATAAACTATCCGATACGTATATCAGACGCCAGCGGCGGCGCGCAAGTTGTCAGGACACTTTAATTATTGCACGAACAGAGCACCCCCAAATAGGGGTATCGCACAGAAACCAGTAACGGTACACACACGAACCCAATCCATAGCAATCTGCAATATTTACCCTATGGCCCACTTACCCAGCCCGCTCCCTAAGGAGTCATCGGATACCGCACGACGCTGAAGTTGCGCAGGGTGACGGTATCGGTAGTGATCGCCGCCATATTGCCCTGGAAAGCCAGCACGATGGGATAGGAGAGCGAGTCATACCCGTTCAGCACGCCGGTGGCGAAGCCCATCACCGTGCCCCAGCTCTGTACGGACAACTGGCAAGCGGATGAGCCGGCGCCTGCCTCGGCCCATCCGGAAATGAACGCGTCGGACACGGCTCCATTACGCTGGACCAGCAGCGTGTTGCCCCAGTGGACGGCGAAAGTGAAGCCGGTGAGGGCGCCTTCGTGCGAATAATCGAAGCTGATCCTGACGCGGTCGCCCGGCTGCAGGGCGCCGGCGGGGATGGTGCACGTGCCCAGGCTGGAGATGGTCGTCGAAGATGTCGCCGAGCCGGTGCCGGAACAAAGCACCTGCGGCGAGGGCGGACCTTGTGGAGCGCCCGCGGGCGTCACGCGGTAGGACGCCAGCAGCGTGTCGCCGGGCTGCGGGATCGACGCCGAGACGAACTGAATGGCGTTGCCGGAAACGCTGTAGTCCTGTCCCACCTTCTGCAAGACGCCGTTGCGGAATAGCGCCAGACTGGACGCAGGCATAGGGACCGCGCTAATGGTGAAGGCGAGGTTGGCGCCGTTGACCGCGCCGGCGGGCACTTCTCCATCCGAGAAGCTGGGGCCGGGCGCTCCGCCGCCAGCGCCGCAAGGGCCGGACGAGCCATCCACGTGCACGCAATCGGAAACGCTGCCGGAGACCGCCTCCAGAAAGCCGCTCGAATCGATGTACGCCGCTCCGGGGGCATAGGACGGACCCGCTACGGGGCGCGCGGCCAGGTCCGCTAACAGACCGATGACGTTCGACTCCGGGATGGGCTGCGATCCAGTTATGAGCGAGGAGGACGATGGAGACGGCGAAGTGAGAACGTCCTGCACGCGCAGCGGCCTCGTGCTCGGCGGGACGGCCCAGGTCTGGGTGAACTGGTTGTTGCCGGAGCCGACAAACGTAACGGAGTAATACCCAGCCGGAGTTGCGTTGGTGGTGGGCACAAGCTCCACCATCAAATTGCCGCCAGTGATGTTCAGGGTCACCGACTGGGTGGCTATCTGGGAAGTGTCCCCGGCTACGAAGGGAGTCCAGGTGACGATCGCCAGACCATTATAGGGAGTGCCGTCGGCGTTATAGATTGTGTCCTGGATGGTGGTCAAAGTCGGACCGGCCAACAGCGAAAACGTCGAACACACGGCGAGAGCGGCGAACCCCAGTTTTTGCGCGAACATTCTACCTCCGAAAAAAACCCCGGGCTCCAGACTGGAACCCGGGGTCAGAAAAACAACAAGGAAACGCGAACCGTTTACCCGGCTTCAGTGTATCGCAGGCGCCTCGCGCCGCAGCCCCGCCTGCCGCTGGCCCTGCGCGCTAAGTTATACTCAACGCAAGCCTTGCTTATTCCGCAAGGAAATTTCTTGAGTTGTGAATGGAGAAAACATGAGCCACACAAACCGGCGGGCATTCATTCGTGGAGGCGCCCTGGCAGCGGCCGCGGGCGGGGCAGCCAAAGCGCAAACCGGACCGCAAAAGAAGGTCCATCACATGGGGGAGAAACCCAAGAAGACGCCGCTGTTCAGCAGCGCGGTTTCTTACGGCAATCTGCTGTTCATCGCGGGCAAGGGGGCGCATTTCGAGGGCGATATCAAGGCGCACACGGCCCGCGTGCTCGACGATATTCAGAAAGAGCTGGAGAATGCGGGCTCCTCGATGGAAAAGGTGCTGAAGTGCAACGTCTACCTCAACGATCTGAAGGATTGGCCGGCGATGAACGAAGTATTTCAGGGCCGGTTCGGCGAGGAACCGCCGGTGCGCACGACCATCGCCGCGGCTGGCGGGATTCCGGGCAATTCGCTGGTGGAGATGGATGTGATCGCGTATATCTGAAGAGGGCGCGGCTGTCTGTATGCGCCTGATTCTTTGCGCGCTCCTTTTCGCGGCGCCCCTGGCTGTGTTCGCGGACGACATTCCCGACTGGTGCAAGAAGCTCCCGCGACCGGAGTACAGCGCGCTAAAACGCTTGACGTCCCGCGACGCGTGGTTCGAAATCTATGAAGTGCGCCCGGGCGTCTTCGCCATTTACGAGCCCCGCCAGTCTGAAGAGGTGATTTCGTACCTCATTACAGGCAGCGCACGGGCCATCCTGTTCGACACCGGCATGGGCATCGGCGATATGCGACTGGCCGTCAGCGGGCTGACGCGGCTGCCGGTGATCGTGCTGAACTCGCACACGCACAACGATCACGTGGGCGGCAACTGGCAGTTCGACGACGTGCGCGATATGGACACGGCCTTCACGCGCGAGAACGCCAAGGGATCGGCCGCCGACGCGCAGGCCGAACTCGCGCCGGGCGAAGTGTGCGGCGCGCTTCCGCAGGGATTCGACTCGAAGAGCTACGCGACCAAGCCGTGGCGCATCACGAGCTGGATTCGGGATGGCGACAGGATCGATCTCGGTGGGCGCGCGGTCGAGGTCCTCGCAACGCCGGGCCACACACCCGATTCGATCGCGCTGCTGGATCGCGAGAACGGCCTGCTCTTTAGCGGCGACACGTTCTATCCCGCCGAGATCTATCTTTATCGCCCCGAGACTGATTTGGACGCTTACGAACGGTCGATGCAGAGGCTGGCTGGACTCGCCGCGCAGGTGCGCCTGGTGCTCCCGTCGCATAATGTGCCGGTAGCGGATCCGGAGATGCTGGCGCGGGTGTTGGGTGCGTTCCGGCAGGTGAGGGCGGGCAAGGTCAAGGCGGTTAGGCGGACGGGATGGGTGGTCTACGAGTTCGATCGTTTTTCGTTCCGGATGAGGAGGTAGGGGTTTGGGGCAGGCTGCCACCGGCGTTTGACTGGCGATGCCGAGCTTGACTCGCCGGAGATGGGGGCACTGCTTTTGAACGATCAAGGCGCCGCGGCGGTCCGTCGTCGGTCCGCCCCGATAGAGTGCAGCCGAGGTCCAATCTCCAGGCGCTGGCAGGAGTGCCAGCGCGGCAGGCAGAAGTGCCTGCGCCACTGCTAGACTCAGATGGGCCCTTCCGCATGCTGCCATATCGGCTTGTCTACCACGACGGCTACGATTTGAACCTGGGCGATCATGTTTTCCCGTCCAAGAAATATCGCTACATCCGCGACCGTCTGCTCGCGGAGCGGTTCGCCGCGCCGGAGGATTTCGTCCAGCCGGAACCGGCCACCGACGAAGACATTCTGCTGGTTCACGAACCGGGCTGGGTGAAGCGCCTGCAGACCGGGACGCTCGACTACCACGAGATCCTGCAACTGGAGGTTCCCTACAGCCGGCAGTTGGTGGAGGCATACTGGCTGGCGGCCGGAGGCACCATTCTGAGCGCGCGCCTGGCGCTGGAGCAAGGGATAGGGTTCAACGTGGGCGGCGGATTCCATCACGCCTTCACGGGACACGGGGAAGGCTTTTGCGCCATCAACGATATTGCGGTGGGCATACGCCGCTTGCAGCGCGACGGCCGCATTCAGCGCGCCATGGTGGTGGATTGCGATGTGCATCACGGGAATGGAACCGCGGCCATTTTCGCGGGCGACACCTCGGTATTCACGCTATCCATTCACCAGTTCAACAACTATCCCACCGAAAAGCCGCCCTCCAGCCTGGACATACATCTGCCGGATGGCGCGGGCGACGAGGAATATCTGCACCGGCTGGGTAACGGGTATCGAACGGCGCTGACTATGTTTCATCCGGAGCTGCTGGTCTACGTAGCGGGCGCCGACCCTTATTGCGAGGATCAGCTTGGCGGCCTGGCGCTGAGCCTGGAGGGTCTGCGGGAACGCGACCACCAAGTCATCTGGACCGCCCTGCATGGCGGCATTCCGGTCGCCATCGTACTGGCGGGCGGCTACGCGGTCAATGTGCAGGATACGGTGACGATTCAAACCAACACGGCGCGGGTCGCCAAGGAGGTTCTGGAACGCGAAGGGTGGCAAGGCGCGGCCAGCGCTCAGTAGGCGTTATCTCTGATTCGCTTTGAGGACCTTCTTGCGCAACCGGATGGACGCCGGCGTCACTTCCACGAATTCATCGTCGCGGATGAACTCGATGGCCTGCTCCAGATTGAGAATGCGCGGCGGCACCAGCCGTATGGCTTCATCCGCCGTGGATGCGCGCATGTTGGTCAGCTTCTTTTCTTTGACGATGTTCACGTCCAGG
>Ga0187855_10000549_pt1 | contig 32477 bp, 23 predicted proteins | sample June2016WEW_8_10_2_FD_132969 | JGI IMG/M metagenome (GOLD analysis project Ga0187855, IMG submission 132969) | Peatland microbial communities from SPRUCE experiment site at the Marcell Experimental Forest, Minnesota, USA - June2016WEW_8_10 | ecosystem: Environmental > Terrestrial > Soil >...
TAATCAACCCCATGCAAGTTCCCCTACATGAACCATATTTCGACTTAACACCAATCAAAGTCACGCATACGAAGATCTTCCATAAAAATAACTAGAACTAATTCTCTAGAATAAAAGGATATGAAAAACCAAACTTATTGCACATACTTCTTTCAGCGTCTGACGAGTAGTTAGTACCTATCTGAGATTAAATTCACCGTGACGTGGTGATTCACGATTACTAGTAATTCCTTATTCATGTAGTCGAATTTCAGACTACAATCCATATTTTATCCTACTTTATTAGATTAGCTCATACTCACGTTATCGCATCATTTTGTATAGGAAAATGTGGCACGTCTATCGCCCACAACATTTAGGCCATGATGACTTGTCTTGGTCCCTGTTATCAAATCCAATATAGAGGTGAACTGCTTTATTTCTTTTTTTTTTGTAAAATCGCAAATAAAGCAAGGGCTTCCGTTAATTTAATGGAATTAACCAATATCTCACGACATTAACTGAAGACAGCCGTGCAACGCTTGTAATCTTTATGTAAAAAAGTTATATCATATATGGCTAAATAATCGGTTAAACTGAGATAGCCTTTTTATTTAACTGCTTTACATAAATCATATTCAAGTTGTGGTAAGGTTTTTCGCGTGCCTACGAATTAAATAACATACTTCACTACTGGTTTCAGACACGGTCTAATGATTTCAGTTCCTGCGTTGCCGCATTACTCTTGAGGTGAAATGCTTACACTTTCATTTATAGACTAAATAAATATCTAACCTATGGCATTCATCATTCTCTGCTTGGACTACTAGGGTATCTAATCCTATTCGTGACCCAAGCCTTCGTCCCTCAACGTCAGTTATTAGATAAAAGGTTGCTTTCGCCGTTACCAGTCCTTATGGTATCAAAGAATTTCAACTCTACTCCACAAATACTCCCCTCCTCATATATAACTCTAGTATAATCGTATCCTTTTAAGACTAATTATACCGTCTAGGTACCCTTTAAACCTACTAAAGATGAATAACACTAGTCTTATACGTATTACCGCGACTGCTGGCACGCATTTTGGTCAAGACATATAGATAGAAATTTGTCATAATCAATAATCTATCTAGAACTTTATTCGATAAAATCGATCTTATACCTGTCCATGAAAAAAAAAAAATTAATTTCCATGGCAAATTAATTAACCCTAATCTCCGTTAGAAGTACTTTCCATTAGAGGTATGTGTAATACATCATACGGTTAAATTGAATAATTAACTATAAATAAATCAATTAATTATAAATAAATTAATTTATTTATAATTAATTAAACAGCCAAGCTTAAGTAGCTCCGATTCCGGAGCCATACATTCCCCCAAGTTGCTGGTTCAGCCGTTAGGCTATTGACCAATATTCCCCACTGCTGTACAATACGTATTGGGGTTTTTTCAGACCCAATGTGATCGATCGACCTCTCAGCCTCGACTACGGAATTTAAGGCTAGTTAAACCATTACTTTAACTACTACCTATCCGAAACATTTATTGTCCTCTTAAAGCGGAAATTTCTTTCCTTTATTTATTATAATATTATTATCAAAATCTTTTGCAACATATTAATAAACTATAAGGTATTTATAAACCTTACTTTAAGGCAGCCAAAACATTATATACTCACCTGTACACCACTTCTAATGAAATTAATTATATAATTAATTAAAATAGACGTTCGATTAGCATGTGTCAAGCACTTGGATAGCGTTCATTCAGAGCCATCATCAAACTCAATTTATTGGTATAGTCGATTTTGCATCGAAATTTTACTAATTTTTTTCTATACCATTACTAATATCACCTTATTTGTGTAAACTAAATTCTTATCTAATTAATTATATGTAACTTTGTTAACTTAAAATTACTATAATTTAACTTTGTTAAATAATAATTACTATTATTTGTAGGATACCATTAAGCCGGGTCCTGTTATAGTCATTAGTCTATATTAAGGCCTAACATAAAGCTTGTATGTTCGCTTAATTTCTTTTACTGCGTAGCAAGTAAAATTAATTTATATTTTACTACACATTTAGCTAAATATATTACTTTAGAAAGATATTAATTATTTTCTGTTCAATACTCGAGTTTTTACTCAACACTCATTGTTTATGTGTTTACGCCTAATAAGCTCCGGACTTTCCTATACTATAATAAATACAATAATTATACTATTAGTATCACAAAACAAATCATATAAAAAAAATTTTTTTATTTTAATTTTTTTTTATTTAGTATTGGTTAAATATTTATTTTAAAATAAATACAGAAGTAAATTAAATATTTAGATCAATAACAAAATTATAATAAGCGAAAATCGGCTTTATATAATGAATTATTATACTATTAGTACAAGAAAACAATTAGAATTATTTTTATCGAAACAAGTAGCCCCTATTAAACTAGTGTAAGTCTAAAGCATCTTTAATATAACTACTAGTTAAAACAACAAAAACTTGAGCTTGTATAAAAGCAATACCTAATTCTAAACCAGAAAATGCTATAATAAATGCTAAAGGTATTAATCCTAAAAAGAAAAATATAAAACCAGAAGTCATTATATTATAAGTAAAACCGGCCAAAATATTTAATAACATATGACCACTTAATATATTAGCACCTAACCTAAGACCTAAAGAAACATTTCTCGATAAATATGATATAAATTCTATTAAAACCAATAGAGGTAATAAAGCCAAAGGACAACCAGCTGGTACTAATAAAGAAAAGAATTCTAAACCATGTTTTTGGAATCCTAATATTGTTGCACCTAGTACTACAGTAAAACTAAGAGCAAAAGTCAATATAAAATGACTTGTTGATGCAAAACTATAAGGAATCATTCCTATTAAATTATTTATTAAAATAAAGATAAATAAAGTATATATAAATGGAAAATATATTTGTCCTCGTGTAGGATTTATTTGATTAGTTACGATACTATGTATAGTAGCATATAATGACTCTTGACTTATAGATCAACTGTTACTAATTACTTTATTATAATTAGTTGATAATACATTTAAAGTTAGAACTGCAAAAGCACCTATTGTTAAGTATAAACCAATATTTGTTAATGATATTTGCAAATCACCCAAAATTGGAGCATCTAAACTTAATAAATTTCGTATTTCAAACTGATTTAATGGACTACTTATGTAAGTATATTTATACATTAAAATTTTTAGCATATATATATATTTTTGAAATAATAACAAAATTGTTTTATATATACTTTATTAATATCCTAGAAGAATAAATTATACAAGACAGATAAGGTACACAATGTGTATTCCAAGAACTGACATACTATAACTAGACAGTTTGTGATATAATCATTCATTTATATTTATAGGATATAAAGATAATAAAAAAAAAAGTAACAATAGTTTTGCATAAACAAGTATAATATATCATATATTAGCGAAGCGATTATAATTTAGTTAAAAATATTCGAGAAATAAATAAACGGACAAATCTTGGTAATATGTATTTTGAGAATATATATATCATTATTACAAGTAATATAAAAGTATATACTACTTGATTAATAAAATAAAAAGGTACTAATTGTGGCATAATATGAGGTGCTTTTGATTTTAATTCTATAATTTGAATATAATAAATTAAAATCAAGCGAGTACTGTCATAAACACATCTACATAATCCCCAGTATCAGATAGATTTGTTCATAAGGAACTTTCTGTAGAAACACTCATGGCATATTCGCTAATAGCAGTAGGATAAGGTCAACAAAATTCTCACTCTTCCATTTTTATTATTATAATTATTATAATGATATAATTTGAATATAAATTATAACATTAAATTTTAAAATTTAATGTTATAAAGTAGTGTAAGGTGATTAAACCTAGGTAAGAAATATATACTTACTAATGTTTACATATAATATATTATATGTAAACATTTTAAAACACTACTATTTACAAACTATTTTATATTTTATTATCTAATTAAAGATAAAAATTTTATAAGACTGGGGCTATTCTTATTCAAGACTCGAACTTGAATCTAGATATTAGGAATATCCTGCTCTACCATTGAGCTAATAAGAATATTATTAATATATTTAGTTTTATACAATATTTTTTTGTGCGTAGCAAAACTTTATAAAGTAATTATATTATATAATAAATGACCTTAATTCTTTTATTAATATACTTATCAACATTAAATATGTAATATAATATATTCAGTGTAAAATATCCTAAAAATTTTAATATAGGCTATTCTTATTCAATAATTCTGTTAAATAATAAGTATAATTATTGTATATTAAAGACGAAACTATTAAATATTAAGTATAATTATTGTATATTAAAGACGAAACTGAATAATGTAAACCATCTAAAACAGCAGCAGGATATATACCTAATATAACAGTAAATGCTACTAGTGTAAGTAATATAAAAAATTCACGTTTGTTAATATCACTTATATTAGCTTCAAAAAACTTACTAAATGATCCTCCAAAAGTTATTCTATTAAACATATATATAGTATATGCAGCAGAGAACACTATAGATGAACTAGCAAAAACACCTAGTAAAGGCAATCTTTCAAATACACCATAAAGAGACATAAATTCTCCTACAAAATTTAAAGTAAGAGGAACTCCACAATTACCTAAAGATAAAATAAAAAATAAAATAGAAAATAAAGGCATTACTTGAGCAATACCTCTGTAGTAACTAATTAATCTAGTTCCGGATCTATCATATAATACACCTCCAGCACAAATAAATAAACCACTGGAAACAAATCCGTGAGCTAATCCTAAAACTATACCACCTTCTATCCCTTGTATAGTATTACTAAACACACCTATAAGATATACAGCTGCGTGTGATACAGAACTATAAGCTATAAGTTCTTTAACATCTATTGTTCTTAAAGTACTAAAGCTAGCATATATTATAGTTATAACACCTATAAGGTATATTATATATGTATAATCTAAAGAAGCTTTAGGTAATAATGGTAGTATTAATCTAAATATACCATATAAACTTAATTTTAAAACAATAGCTGCTAATATTATACTACCACCTAAAGGTGATTCAACATGAGCTTTTAATAATCAAGTATTTAAAAAAATAGTAGGAGTTTTCACAGCAAATGCTATAAATATACCGTAAAATAAAAACAACTGTGTAGAATAATTAAAATTAGTTTTATATAAAGCATCAAAATCTGTTGTTCCCATTATCGAAGACATGGCTAATATGGATAATAATAAAAATAATGACCCGAACAATGTATATAAAAATAAATAGAAACTCGCTCTTACTTTATTACTTGATCCAAATAGACCTATTAATATAAATAACGGGGGCAATATACTTTCAAAAAAAATATAAAACAACAAAATATCTAATACTAAAAAAACTGCTAATAACAAAGTCTCTAATAATAAAATAATAATGACATATGATCTTATATTATCCTTAATAGAATTTCAATTACTTAATAAAGCAATAGGAGTTATTATAGTTGTCAACATAACAAAATAAATAGATAGCCCATCTAAACCTAAGTAAAAGTCGAAAGAACTAATTTCATGGTATTCTTGGACAAACTGGAATTGATTATTACTAAAATCAAATAGTATAAATACCATCAAAGAAATCAAAAGATTAACAATAGATGTACTTAAGCCTATTATTTTAATACGTTTAATGTTTAAAGAGGATAATTCATAAGACATACCTGTGGATATACTAAATACTCCTAGTATAGGAATTAATAATAAAAATGTAAGTAACATAATAAAAACATAAATAATATTAAACTAATTTCCCTCAAAATTAAATATAAGATTTAATCTTTACTAACACTATACACAACTGTATAGTAAAAACACAATTTATATATAATAATAATATAGTTAAATATAAAGACATTCTATTGATATGGAATATTAATATAATACTAAAGCAATGTGATATTAGAAGGAATTATTTCAAAACTATATAAAATGCAAGGTACTAATATTACAAAAGCAATAACTATAGGTAACAATATTGTTCAACAAAAAGACATTAATTGATCAAAACGTATTCTAGGAAATGAAGCTCTAGTTCATATAAATACAAATATCATAATACATGATTTGATACCTAAAGTTAAACCATATAACAATCCTTCCATTAAAGGACCTGAAAATAAACTTTCATTATATAAATTATTTATATAGTATTCAAAATTAATATATTGCATTAAAGTAAATAAAGGTAAATAATCATATAAATAACCACCTAAAAACAAGATACTTGTTAATATACAAATTAAAACAATACTAGCATATTCAGCCAAAAAAAAGAAAACGAAAATAACAGCCGCGTGCTCTGTCATAAAACCACTAACAAGCTCTGATTCCAAAATGTAGTGTTGTATATTGTTCTATACATGGACAAAGTTTATGCAAATAACAATAAAAATTATAAACTTAAACTTTTTGTTATTATACTACTTATTTACTTAAAAACAATATCTTTTAATATAAATAAAACCCGAATTTAAATATTTACCGAGTTAACTTTTATATGTTTAAAAAATTTGGCTATTACACGTTTTTTTTTAAATATTAAAAAAGATTATATTAAATATCAGTTATTAACGACTATTTTACTTAGTAAAATAAATACGCTAAAATGTAATTTAAGCTTACACTACTCCATCTCTTACGAGATGAGTTGGACTATATCTTATTAAATGGGTTTAAACCTGTTTAATGATTGCGTATAGTCTCTGAAGATCCTACTAGGATTAGAACTTTTTTGTTTATATAAGCTATATATCCGTTGGTTTCCTGCTGATTGTCCTATTTTGTTGATCCATCAACCATAATCGTATACTAGCGAAAGATAACTTTAAATAGGGTTTTCCAGCACATAGCAATCTTTTACGAGACCAAATCATATTGTGATTAGTCAATAGCCTCGGCCAAATCAAAAGGAGCTCTATTAGTTTCCGCTATAGATCCTATAAAGAATATTATAAATATAGGGAATAAAGGTATTATGAATCATACAGCTCTCTGAGCTTCTATGTTAACAGTAATATTTAAACTTCCTGTTAACATTACAACAAGTAATATAGCAGAACTTAATATTAATTCGTAACTTATTAATTGTGCTGTACTTCTAAGTGAACCTAAAAAAGCATACTTACTATTTGCACTTCAACCGGCTAATAATATACCATATGTAGATAATGAAGAAACTGCTAACATGTACAGTATACCCAAATTAAAATCACTTAATGCTAAACCAGGACCATAAGGTACTACTAAATACCCTAGTAATGAGAAAATTAAAGTTATAATCGGACCAAGGAAAAATAAGCTTAAATTAGCTTGTGTAGGTGAAACATACTCTTTCAAAAGAAGTTTTAAGGCGTCAGCAAATGCTTGTAAAAGACCATAGTATCCTACTATATTAGGACCTAATCTTCTTTGCATACTAGCCATGGTTTTCCTTTCGGCTACAGTTACATAGGCCACAGTCAATAAAACAGGGATAGTTACTATTAAAACTTCTATTATAGATATTAAAGTTGGTATATAAAACATCTTTTTTTATATTTATGATCTATATTTAATATATATTAAATATATTAATAATATAAATATATTTTATTATAATAAAATATTAGGTTAAAAATAACTTTTAAAATTTAAAGTAATATATCTATAAGTTATCTATTATTATTTAATATTATTTAATTATATCTTGGAATTAATAATAGAAGCTATATTTAATTTCCAATATTGCAATTATTTAACAAATTCTTATCCAAGACTCGAACTTGGATCTAGATATTAGAAGTATCCTGCTCTACCATTGAGCTAATAAGAGTATTATTTCATATACGGGTCAAGTTGGACTTGAACCGACATAATATTTCTTGACAAGAAAGTTCCTTACCTATTAGTCATTAACCCTTTGTAATATAGTCATCTTACTATATTTATAAACTATTAATATACTCTATATATAAACTAAATATTACAATTACACAAATTAAAACCTGTTAATAAGGCTTATTGATACAGAAATTAAAAAACTCAATTGTTTTTCCATTCTTAAAAATTACTATTTAGTCTTTTTATCGTTATAATTATAGCACAATCACTGCTAATTAATTGATATTAAAACACAAACTATTAAAAATAATAAACCAGTACCATCATCAACCTAAATATTAAGAATCTAGTAATCAATAAAACTTTATTTATTTGATGATTCCCCTTTATTTTCGGATTTAGATTCATAATCTTTGGGATTATATGGAGGAAATTCATCATTACTTGAATGACCATTAGGTGAAACAGAACCAGAAGAATTAGAGGAAGCTGGATAGCTATTTGACTCTAGAGATATATTAGTATGACTTCTAGCAATCTCAAGTAAAGATTGTAATTCCAATTTCTCTTCATCTGTTAACAGATTTTTCATAGACATAAGCTGATGAATTCTATTACTTAACGCTCTATATTGATCCAGAGCATCATTACCTGTACTAGATACTAATGTTTTAGTTTTACCTTTATTTAATGACTTATCGGAATCACTATCAGCAACTGTAGCTTCACCTTTATCTAATTTACGTTTTTTGCTAGATTCACCTTCTGAATCCGAACTACTTAACGCTCTGCCTTTACCTTTATCTAATGGCTTTTCATCCGCACTCTCATTCCCACTCTCGTGAGGAGAATTTGTATCCATAAAAAGATAAGGCATTAATTTATCGACTAATTCTTCCACTAAATCTTTAATACCTAACTTAATCATTAAAGCAATAAAGCTTGCAACTATATATCCCATAATTTCAGTAAGAGTTACATTAAATAAAGCTAATAATTTAGGTATAACAATAAATTTTAACAATGTTCCAACTAATATTATAATTAAACCTAAAAGAATATTTTTAACTGTAAAGTGTTTTGTAATTTTAAAGAATAAATTCATTTAACAAAAAAAGACAAATATACCTCACTATATTTTTACTAAAGATCAATATTTTAATTACCATTGCTAAAATAAGAACTTATTTTAACAAAAATGAGGAAAGGATAATTAACATTATAAAACTTAGACGTGTACAAGATTCGAACCTGTAATTTTTGTGGCCGAAACACAACACTTTACCAATTAAGTCAACACGCCCTTATTTAATACTTTAATCTAGCCTTTAAGATGAATTGAACATCTATCAAAATATTAACAGTATTTTGCTCTACCATTGAGCTATAAAGACTTTATTTTAATTAATAATATATTTAATACTAAACAATAATTTGTATTATTAAAATATTGCTTATATAAATAATAATATTATTATATAATTACAATTAAGAAAGGTGAAACATCTGGTAATATAATTTAATTCCTTACTTAAAAAAAAAAAATAATAATATATTATATTAGATATATTCCTTTTTTTTTTCTGTTTTGAACGACAATCATAAATTAAAAATGTTTATAAATAATCCGATCGCGATTATATAGACTTATATTAAGAGAAAAATAATATTCTTTCCATAAGGAAATCATTCTAAATTTAAATTGCTCTAATAATATAAGGCATTTATGCTTTATAATATTTAATAATGAAATTTAATCTATAATATAATTATATAAATTAAGCAAGATGATAACTTATTTAGGGATATGGAGGAATTGAACCCCTTATTAGTGATCTGCAATCAAAATGTAAAACCATTTACATCATATCCCTAATATATATTTTATATATTTTATAAAATATATACCAATCTCCCTACATACTTAGATAAGAAAAAAAAATCTTTACACTAAAAAATTTTTATTGTTGTTCATTTGAATTTTTATTAATTTCTATAAACTGTATTCTAGAATTTAATAGAGTAGCTCTGGCTTCTGCCCTAACTTTATGTCTATTTAATTCATCTAAATCTTTTAATATTTGATTTTTTAATTTAAATTCGTATTCGGTAGTAGGAATTGTAGGTATTTTTGATAAAACATCTTGTGCGTATGCAATTTTGGTTTGCATAGCCTCAAATAGTTTTAAGTTATTATCTCGTTGCTGTATAGCAGTTTCCAAATCCATTTTTTTAAATTGGCTTAGTATATGCGTGTTATAATCAATATGTTTACATATTTCATCACGTATTGGTACTTCGCCCCCAGGAACATTGAATCCTGGAGTATAATTAATCTTCTTAGGGAAAAAGAAAACTTGAGGGTCAACACCAGGATGAAGTCTATATCAATGAGCCATATGTGGTTCCACTGCATAACCGGGTCCTAATGTAAATCGTGATACAGATTTACCTTTGTTTCCATCATAAGTAGGGTCTGTCGCTCTATCTTTACCTTTGTCTAAACACATAGCATCGGTATCAGCTTCAGTTTCAAAAGACTTATTGTTGTCTGATGAACCTTTATCTATACCTTTGCCTTTATCTAAACCTTTACCTAAATTTAACCCCTTGTCTGATTCCATAGCGTTATACAATTTTACCTTCAATTCTTTAGAATAATTGTCACCTAAGGCGATTGTATTATATCCATATAAAAATTGGTTTAAGTTAAAATTAATACCTTTAATACCTAAATATTCGGTTAATCAAGCTATAACCGCAGTATTAATAGTTCAACCTAATAGTCCAACTCCTACATTATTCCAAAATTCACTGTATTCTATGTGAAAATTACCTGAAATACTGTATTTAATCATTGCTACTATTGTAATAGTAAACAATGCTCCAGTAAATTTAGCTAAAGTAAAACTAAATAAAAATTTATTTAATTGTTTTACTAAATTATTTATAAAAAATTTTTTGTACATTTTTTTTATAACTTATTCTCTATCTTTATATGAATATATAAAAAGAGTGTCATAAGATTAATATTTGCCTGTTGTTTTCCATCTCCACCCTCACAGTGTTTCATTAAATAGAAAAAAAAAATAATGAATAAGTTAATTTGCCAAATTAGCCTAAGCTTACTATATTGAAAACAACTTTATTATTATGAACAGAACGATAACTTTTATATTCAAATGATGCTAAATATATAGTAACATTATTTTTAATCTTTACTATATAATATATATAAATTTACGCCTATATATCTAATTACAACTTATGATCTGTAATAAAAATGTATAATCCTAAAGACATAACCCTAATATATAGATTTTAAACAAATATTTAAATGTAAATTTAAACTATCATTTATAAATATATTTTATTCAACAATAAGTTTATAAAATATATTTATACTTGATGGCTTTAACTAATCTAGTATTATTATTTTAAGCTTAGTCTTCTCCTTTCTTTCTATGATGTTCCGCAAGGCAAGCAAACGTCAGAGGATCTTATTATCTATAAACGTAGTAATATATAATAAGGTTTTTAAACGAAAATAATTGATTTAAAAATATTTATAATATACTAATTATTCAACAATAAATTTATTAATATAATATTATCTAGTATTACTTTTAAAATAATATATACGCTCATTTATATTTTTTTATTTAATTTAAATGTATAAACTCATTGTAGATAAACTAAGTATAAAAATAGTCATGTAGCAATCATATTAAAGATACTATGTAATTTATCAATAATATTTTGTTATTGTAGATTTATCATGAACTAACTATAATAAAGGGTATTTAACTTACTTTTCATACAATTTTAGGTGATAGTTCCCATATAAGAGAACTAGCTCTATGATTTGAACGAAAAGCTTCTTCACATCTTAACATATTTCCTTTTATTAGCTCATAATCTCCGCTAGCTTTATCAAAGATAGCTTGATGATGAGACAAATAAGTAGGATCCCTCCAAGCAATACCGTCATTCGCACTATGTAAAGATTGACTCATAGTAGATGAGATATCATTTAAAGTACCTAAATGAGAAAATCACTCATATAAATAAAGTTGATGAATACCTCCAACCTGCCCATAATCATGAAGATAGCTTAATCACATGGATGATATATGTGATTGTAATGGAAGACTTACAAATGCGTGAGGTTTAGGTGGACTTGTTAATGCTCACTCTAAACTGTTATAACTTCTATTTAATAAGGTTTGTAAAGTATCACTATAGAATTGTGGAGTTAATCATGGATATCTACTTGTAGCTTTACCTTCAATTAACTGTAGATATACTATATGTAAGAATAATCATGTAGCAACCACACTAATAATACTACCAAAACTACTAATTAAGTTTCAGCCTGCAAAGGCGTCAGGGTAATCACTAATTCTTCTAGGCATTCCTTGCAGCTATATAAATTATACAAAAAAAAAATAATAAATATGTAATAAGATTGTTTTCCATAAAAATAGGCTATATAATTAAAAAGTATACATAATAAATAAAATTTATTTTTTACATGTATTACTACATGCGATGGACTATACCATTATCCTTTTTTTTTTTATTATAGGATATAGCGTTTCTAGTCTCTGAAGATTCCACATTTATCTTAGGGCTTCCCTGCTGATAGCCCTACATATTAATATATATAGGGTTTTCCAGCAATTTACGCTATGCATAATATATTGTTACCAATATAAAGGGCCTACAATTTGACCTAGGAAATGTTGTGGAAAAAATGTGACGTTAACCCCTATGAAAAGTATTCAGAAATGTACTTTACCTAACATTGTGTTATAATCTAATCCTAATATTTTAGGTATTCAGAAGTATCATGCACTAAATAGTGCAAAGACTGCTCCCATACTTAATACGTAGTGGAAATGCTTATTTAAAAATTAATTTAAATTGTGGACTATATCTTTATCTAATTTTATTGACGAAGGGTACTTTATACCATAGAGGGTTTCTATACTGGATTCAATTTAGTATAAAATCAGAATATATTTTAAACTCGATGCTATCTTTCGAATCGTTTTTATAATCTCTTACAGTGATGAATTGTTTTATCTTAGATATTCTATAAAATTTAAAATCACAATATAATCTATTTTTCATGAAGTAATCATATAAAAACACCATACCTTTAACCGTTTGAAATTTAAATGCGATTGAGTTAAAAAAAACTTTTTCTTTAGAAGATGATTTATGTTTTCTTAATAAAATACATGGTTTATAATTAGGTATAACGTTATCTAAGTTAAGTTTTTTGCTATAATCATTATATTTAATTTCCAAATTACATTCAATTCTGTTCCCACTATAGTTATAAACTATAGTACCATCAGTATCAATTAATCCTGAAAAATAAGGGTCAAAAGCTGCAATATTATAATTAGCTTCTATAAACTTTACTCCAAGAAAATGACATGCTTTTTGAAAACTATCTACTTTAATTCTAATTAAACCATTTAGGTTATTAATTAAAAACTCCATTTCTTCTTTTTTAGATATAATTCATAGCGAGTGTGGTTTATTTTTATCTGCTCTAATTCTACCCATATGTAATTCATTTTGAATACGAGTTAAAATTCTTACATCTCTATTATGTAATTTAATTCTAATGGCTTTTAATACTAGTTTAGAGTTTATTTTTCTAATATCAAAATTACCATCCCCATCTATCACACCTGCCAATCAATTAATAAAAGAAGAATTTAATTTATTAGATCTCTTGCTTCGCACACACACTATTTTTTTCTTTGCTTCGCACGAAGTAATAGGAGAAATATATGATTGTTCTAACTCAGTATGTATATTAAATTTAGATATTTGACGTATAGTCTCTGAAAATCCTTTACAGTTTTCTGCTGATTGTATATTTGTCTGTTTGGCATTATTATAGAAATAATTAAACACAACAGATTTCTTATTATTTTCACTATATATAGAGAGAAGATTCTGATTTCTTTTTTCATCTATTTTAAAAAGATAATATAATAATGTATATAGTAAATAAGAACCTAAAAACATAGTTTCCAGCATATAGTCAAATGCATAATAATATAAATTATTAAGGCCCTTTCCAGTTTGAGCGACTACGTAATAAGTATCATGGAATGCAATATCTAATGATGCGTTCGCTAAAACAACACCTGATAATCCACCTATTGTGAACATGAATACGAAACCTAAAGCAAATAACATTGAAGGTGTTAATTGTAAAGATCCCCCATAACATGTAGCCAATCAAGAGAATATTTTAATTCCTGTTGGGACAGCTATAATCAATGTAGCGGCTGTGAAATAAGCCCTTGTCGTGTTTCAGAATTTAACCAACATATATAGGTAAGGGTTATAATGGGAAAAGGAGAAGAGTATTAATAATATAATACTACTTACTTCATCCTATGCAGGAAGCATAATATAATGTCTTGGCAGATACACAAATATTAAATGAAGAGGATCTTTGTAAGTGGCTCTCAGAATTTTACCTCTGGAATACCCTTCTGGATACCTATTCCAAAAATTAAATTGTTGGATGTGACAGGATTTTAACCTGTACACCCCTACTTATTCATTCCGTCCATTTATAGCCCCCTTGAGCTATACATGGGGTAACATAATAGTATATAAATTTAAAGTTGATTAATAGTACAGAGCATTCGTTTAGATTGCTGCTGCGGCCAGTGAGCTTGATCGTAGAAGCATATACTACTATTTTTTCAGTATTATATGTAACCTGTATACATACTTCGTACAGGAAGAGTAGGTTATCACATCTCTAATTTAAGCCTCTTATATTTATTAAGCTTTTTAGGCTTAATATTGGAAAACCCATTGTGAACTACATTATATGTTTTTTTCATATATAATACTTTTAAATATTAAATATATAGATTAAGCTAACTTATTTATTTAATTATCCTTTATTTTACGTAGTATTATATATTATTAATAAATTAATAATATATAATATAATCCGATTAATTTATTAATACGTTTTTAGAAGATAAACCTCTTTCAAGGCTACTAGAGTATACCTTAAACATAAAAGAGAATATTTTATCTTTTATATCCAGTGCCGTCTACTCGTTGCTCTTTTACAACTTTTTTCTATTGCTCATGCATACTTCGTACAGCAAGTAGCAGGCAGATAAAAAAGTGATTTAGATCCGCGATTGCCCATTTAACTTTCGTACATACCTTCTGATATTACTATATCTGTGGTCATTAACACAGCCACACTTAACCTTTTGAATTAAATGTTTAGTTAGAAGGGCTTTAGGGGGTCCCCGGAATTTGACACTGATGGACTAAATTAAACTTGCTTAAGATTTATTAAATCCACATCTAGACCTACTGTATACCGTCTACAAATTTGTCCTATTAAAAAAACAACCGTACCGTAAATGATACTTAAGCCATAAGTATTATATTACGGGGGAATCCGCATATTATCTTTATCACTTTTCTTTTTCAAAAAAATATGGTAAAAGTAATATTTGCATTCTTAAACTATACTAGTTTAATTAAAATTTTAATTTTTTTTTACCGGAAAAACATTAATGTTACGGACTGGCTAATGTAGTAACTTTAATCTGGGGTTACTTAAGTCTCATTTTTCTCCCACAGAGCCTATTTCTAGGTGACTAGAGTACACCTTAAGGTAACACAATATTTACTTTTTTTTTTAATATTTTATTACCCAAAAACCATCTACTCGTTGCTCTTTTACAGACACATTTAGATCCATCATGTCTGATTTAGATCCGCGATCACCCATTTACATTTCTGTAATCCCTAGTAATATTACCTTACCACTGGTCATTACTCAGGCCGGCTAAATTGTTTCCAATATAACTTTGGTTACTAGGGCTTTAGGGCTTCCCCGGAGTTTGGCTCTTTTACACAAATATGAGTAACCTACACTCACTTTATGTGATGACTTCAAACAACAAAACCTAATACACCTATTGACATCATGGCATAAACCATTCCTAAATATCCAAACACACTCTTGTTAGAGCTAGCGGATATTGTAGTACTTATTATACCGAATCCTGGTATAATAAGTATATAAACTTCAGGGTGCTATATATAATATAGTTATATTATTTATAACTCTTTTATAATTATTTTTAAGAATTCTTATTAATTAAGTTTAATTATTCTAAAGACGTAAAGTTGTAACATTTATACCTTATTAACTTATAAAGACATTTATATTATAGATTATATTTTATATAATGTTTACTAATAATAGCTTCCAATTCATTAAAAAAGTAATTTATCGTTATTAATATTATTATTTACCTTAGTGTTAAATAAAATACTTTTGGCTAATAAAATATTTAATAAGACATATAAAATATTTTCCACTATTTCCCTATTGATATTGTCTCCATCTAATCAATAAGGTGGAAATGTTAAACCTAAATATTTTTTAAGATCCAATAAATCTTGAGTATAATAAAAAAAAAATGTGTCTTTTTTTTTCAAAAATCATAAGATTCTTTGTATTCACTAGACAAAACATTTGATTTTTTTTTATTTAAATAATTTAATACTTTTCTTAAATAATTATATTCTAAAATAAGCATAAATGAAGAAACCTTTCATTGATTATAAATATCAGAAGAACTTTCATTATCAATGCCATAAAAAAAAATTTTTGTACCATGTAATGGTGTTACATAAAGAGATTTAGTACTAGGTGTATTATATCCTAATCAGTCTAATCATAATTGAACTTCTTTTTTATGTTTACCCTTAGCCGGTAATTTTAAAGCTTTATTATGTTATAAAATTCTACTATTATGTTATAAAAGTATATCATTAATATCATTTAATAATATATTTTGCTCTAATGGTAAACAATATGGATTATTTATAGAAATATAAAAGATATTTTCTTTTATTTCATTTAATATAGGATATTTTTTATGTAATCAAAAAATTTATTGTTGTTTATCAAGAAGCTTATTAGGATATAATAAATAATAAGGATCAATATCCTTAATGTTAGAATTGCTATTAAAATTATCAATAATTTTTTTTATATGTTTAATCCTATTTAATTTAATTTATTTCTTAATTTGTTAATAACATTTAAATTAATACCATTAAGATATATTGAAAATATATGTAGAGTATAATGCATATTATATATAGGGCTATATATTTATCCTCTATTATTTCATTTATTTGAAAAAATTAATCATGCTTTATTAAGAGGGCTATTAGGTAAAGCAGAATAAGCTTTAAGATCTATTAATTCATAATATTTATTTGTTAAAAATAATCTTTGTTTTTTATTAGAAAGTGACGGATACTTTAAAAGATAAGCTTTAAAAAAATATAGGTCAGTTCTTGCCTGTATTGATCATTTATAATAACCATTTTGGCTTTTATCGAAATAAACATTACCTCCAAAAATATGTTTGAAATTAATTACATCTACTTGTAATTTATTAGTTACCGAAATAGTTAACTGAGGATAACTATTTTTCATAGAATAAGTTATAGTACCATCTGCATCAAAAAAACCTGAAAACCAACCGTTTTCAATGGTAATAGTTTTAGGATATTTTATCCTTATACCTAAGGTTAAACAAATGGATTCTAATTGTTTAATTCTTGATGTATGCCTTATGTTACCATTAACTCTATTAATTAGTTCTATCATACCTTTTTTATTATGTAATCTATATCTTAGAGCTTTTACTCCCGATCTTAATTTAATAGATCCACCTAATCTTTGTTTTATAATAGCTAAAGCATGTTCGTCTTGTAAACCCATTGTAATTTCACAGCTAGTATAACCGGTCTTACTAACTAAAAGACATCCATCTCCATCAATAAGTCCAGCTAGCCATTCATTTCAAGACTTCTCCTTTAATGTAAAAGAAGGTTTAGAGGATAATGGACGTGTAGTCTCTGAGGTTCCTACTAGGAAATTATATCTTTTCGTTACCGGCAGATCACCTGAGATTAACAAAGTTTTTACTTTATAGGGGTAATAATTAAAAAATATACCACTTACTAATAAAGTACCTATTAATGAGTAATCAGGTTTCCCGCATATAGTCCATTTCATTAGATAAATTACTTTACCTAAGGGCCATTTTTGTAAACCGAAAAATCCATATATTCAAATTTAACTTATAATCAATAATATTGATTTTCTCGTATTAAATCCAGGTACCGGTAATATAACTCCGGGCTTGTGCATAATATGTTTTAACATATTAAGGAATAACCGACTGTACATTAAGCATCATTTCAGACACCTACCAGTGAACCAGTCTGTAGCGGTTTCTTAAACAACCGACGGTCTTTAAATGAGAAATTCATTAACCGTTAACACTAGTATCGCTAATATTTATACCAACTTTTCCTTATATATTAAATATATAATTATATATTTAATATATATTAAAAATCCTAGATCATATCATCTAGCCTTTTAATTTAAGAGTTACAAGTAGTAATATTTAAACATTAACTAAATTTATGGTAGATTGCTATATCGGATCTTATATATTTTTACATCTGTCCTGATAGCTTCATAACTTATTTATTTTATACGTTAAACCATAATTTGTTTTCCCATTATTTCTGGAAAAAGCCTAATTTAAAGTATGTTTGATTTATTTATCATTCTTGCTTTTTCAATCATAAGTAATCTTTTTTCCGGCGAAAGATGTCTTTTTTCTACTAAATCTATATACATTTTTTTTCATAAAGTGTAAGATAAGGATTTTTTACTTAATAGAGAATATTTATCAAAATAAGGAAAAATGTTTGGACAAGCCTTTACTCCAGCTATACGGTATTCATAAACATCTTTAACAAAATGATTGCTAACAATACCCGCCTTAAACAAAGTAACTAAATGTCTTAATACAACTAAATTACTTTCCCCTTTTTGGGCTACACTGTAATTAAAACTAAATCCTTTCTTTTCACCTATAGAACATGTAAAACACCCTTCTCCATCAGTAAACCCAGCTAATCAACTATTATCTAGACTAGGTTTAATATTGTTATTAATACTTATTATAGGTTCTAATCTAATAGTACCTTTATTTGCTCAAATATTAAAAGCTAATATAAACTTTTCTAACCTATCTTTTTTAGTTGGTAATATTATATTGCCATTAAAAATATTTATAATGACTTCTATTTCCTTTTTACTTTGTGTAACATATCTACTAGTTTTTACTGATTGTGATATAACTTTACCAAAACCTAATGTTTCTTGTATATAATATAATACTTTAATATCACTAGTAGATTGTGTAATTACAAAGGCAAGGTCTCCTCTATTATTTACAATAAAAGAACCTTGCCCTTCACTAAATCCTATAAATCAGGTTAAAAAATCAGGGGAAGGTGTAAGATTATTAGAAAAATAAGAATTATATTTAAGATAAAAATATGAAAAATCAAAGCAATTATATACTTTTATTTTGTCTTTATCTAACTTAGTTTCTCTTGCGAAGCACAAGTAATAGCTATTTAAAGTATAAATTAGCTTGACTGAAAAAAATAAAAAGGATAATGCAGATAAATATATAAACAAACTAAAAAAGGATTTTGAGAAAAGATGTTGGTACAGTATAGGATCACCTCCACCTGCAGCTTCAAAAAAGGATGTATTAAAATTTCTATCTGTTAAAAGCATAGTAATTGCCTATTCTATATAAATTATAAAGTATATTATTAATAATATACTTTAATTACAAATTAATTTTCTTTGTTTTTTCATACTTGATTAAATCAAATAATCATAGATTATTTATTATTCTAAATTACATATTACTATAAAATATTAACTATTAAACCAATTAATTAAGTCAAGAATAGTTTCTACATGATGTTGAATATATTCATCTCACTGCTCTAATTCTTCAGCAGATGACGCTTCATTAGGAGAATCATGATCTCCATCATAATTATTTTGTTCATCGACTTTCTTACGTTCAATTTCAGCTTCATTAAGTTCCCTGACGTTTTTCTGGTACTCCTTTTCCTTAGCTTCGATCTCATCAGCCATTGCTGTAGATCGACCTGCTATAACTAAGGAAGGAAAAAAATTAGATTTAACTAAGTATATATTATATATATATATAATAAGAATTACAATTGTCTAGTTTTTTGGTTTATAAAAAATAATTAAAAAACACTCATATATTTACATATATGTTTGGACTATATCATATTTATTTATTTTATAAAACTTTTGTAGGGAAAATTTTGTGTTAGAATTATTACCTTTCTCATCTAAGGATGAAATAATTTTATAACTTAAATAAATTCTGGCGTATAGTCTCTGAAGATCCTACTAGGATTAGAACTTTTTTGTTTATATAAGTTATATATCCGTTGGTTTCCTGCTGATTGTCCTAGTTGTTTTATAACAATAGGATTTTCCAGCACACAGCCAGATTTAAAGCCGGCACAATTAATACTTTACCGGCTAAAACGGGTAATGATAATAACAATAATACAGCTGTAACTACTACAGCTCATCCAAATAAAGCTAATTTGTGTAATCTTATACCAGGACTTCTCATATTAAGTATGGTAGTTATGAAATTTATAGCACCTAATAAACTACTTATACCTGCTAGATGTAAAGCAAATATAGCCAAGTCTACACTAGGTCCACTATGACTTTGTACTCCACTTAAAGGGGGATATACTGTTCATCCTGTACCTACTCCATTTTCTATACCACTAGAAAATAATAATAATATTAAACTAGGTGGTAATAATCAGAAACTTATGTTATTAAGTCTAGGAAATGCCATATCAGGACCTCCTACTAATAAAGGTAATAAAAAATTACCAAAACCTCCGATTAAGGCAGGCATAACCATAAAAAATATCATTAATATTGCATGAGCAGTAATGATACTATTGTATAGTTGATTATCTGCAATATATTGAACACCTGGTCCACTTAATTCTAATCTAATTAAGACAGAAAAAGCAGTACCTAATAATCCAGAAAATAAAGCAAATATTAAATATAATGTTCCTATATCTTTAGCATTTGAAGACAAAAATCATCGTTCTGTTCATAAAGATAAACTTGTCTTCAATATAGGAAATTTAGACTCATTTGGCTGATGAGGTTCATTATTTTGATTATTTTTTATGTTTCAATTAAATAAAACATTGTGAGGGTGGAGATGGGAAGCAGGCAAACATCAACCCTAAGACACTATTTCTATAATATAAAACTAAAATTATATTATTACGATAGGTCTTATTCTTATTTAAATACAACGGAATTTTATGTTAAAAAACCGCACCTAAGAGATTATCTACTTAGGATAAAACCAAATGAATAAAAAAAAAATAATAATAAAAAAAGGCTACATGTGTTAAACGCTTTAATAATGTTCATTCAGGTTCAAACTTAATGGTATACAATATTTGTATCGAAATTATACAAAAAAATTTTTTTTCTTTACCATTACTAATATCACCTTATTTGTGTTGGTAAAAAAAACTTTAAAATAAGTTTTTAATAAAACTTATTTTAAAATTTATATTAAAAACTTATTTTTAATTTTACTTTGTAAAACATTCATCTATAAATGTTTTATATTATTTGCAGCACTACCTAAAATATTTAATATCTAATATAATTATTAACAAATAAAGCTAAATAAAGCAACATGTAAAATTAAAATAGGCTGTAATAAATTACCTCCAAATAAAACTAACTTAAAAAGAATTACGTAGTGTAAAATATGAACTTTGTAAAGCTTAACTTACAAATATATTAGCTTTGTAACTACTTAATTCAATTAAGCTATTTTCTATTAAACTAATTAAAGGCACTATTATTAAGAAATGTGAAAAATAAATAACAGTACTTATTTGTCCAAATACTATAAATGGTGATTCTACGTGTTTAGCACCTAAAACCATAAGAATTAAGAAATTAGCAACAAAAAAATAGAAAGCTATTTTACTTAAAGGTCTAAATTGTATACCTCTAGATCTACTTAAATCTGTGTATGGCATAGCTAATAATATAAATATAGCACTAAACATAGCAATAACACCTAATAATTTATTAGGTATAGATCTTAGTATAGCATAGAAAGGTAAAAGATATCACTCAGGAACTATAGCAGGAGGAGTTTGCATAGGATTAGCCATAACATAGTTTTCACTATCTCCTAATACGTTAGGCATGAAAAATACAAATATACTTAATACAATAATAAATATAAATATTGTAACTAAATCTTTAAATAAAAAATAAGGAGCAAAAGGTAATCTATCGTAGTTACCTGAAACACCTAAAGGATTACCTGATCCAGCGCTATCGTGTAAAGCAATTAAATGCATTAAAACTAAAGCAGCTAATACAAAAGGTAATACGAAATGTAAAGCAAAAAATCTATTTAAAGTAGCATTGTTAACTGAGAAACCACCTCATAAAAATTCAACTACGTCTTGTCCTATTCAAGGTATAGCACTCATAAGATTAGTTATAACTGTTGCACCTCATAAGGACATTTGACCATATGGTAAAACATACATACTTACTTAATATAAATGAAAAGGCATTCATAAAAAGCTATAATAACTTTGAATTTGTATATTATATTAGTTAAATATTTAACTAAAAGTTTCGACTGTGCATTAAGCATCATTTCAGACACCCATTAGTGACCCAGTCTGTAGCGATATAATACATAACCGACGATCTCTAACTTAATATTATACATTATATAGTTCATCCTTTTTTTCTATATAATATAATAAAAGTTCTTTGATCAGTTTGTCAAATAATAAATATTATTCGACCGTTCACTAACATTGCCAAAGAAACAAATGTTTCTTCAATACCCCCGTCGGGCTATTCCACTTTTTTTTTTATTTTTCTTATCGATTGCATAAAAAAATTTTTATACTCATGGGACTATAATTTAAACAAAAATCTCTCTTAAACAATAACAATTGTTTAAATAAATTTAACAATAACAACATATACTTAAACAATAACGAATGCTTAAATTAATTTAACAACAATAATAAATACTTAAGCATATTTAACTATTCAACGCCTTCTTAGTATATTTTTAGGGTTTTTTAAAGCTCGTCTAATAGTTTTCTGATCGCAACCTAAAGATTTAGAAGCTTCTAGTATACTAGGAAACTCAGCAAACACTGTATAATCGAAATTATAAACTATAATGGCTTTAGAATTTTTTTTCATATTATTAACAGCTTTTAAAGAATAAAGAGGTTTTAATCTATTTAAAGCTGCTTTTTTCATTGCTTCGATTGTTTCTAGAGAAAAAGTCTTACCTTTATTTAAATTAGCTAAAGTCATCCTCCGCTCCTCACTATAATTAGATCTCATTTTTATTCTACTTATTTCAGTGTGTTTATAACCGAATGATGATCCTGCTTCCGTTAATATATTGTAATTAGGTAACAGGGATTTCAAGTAAAAATCTTCTAAGTCTAATAGACTTTTATTATTCTTTTTAGTCACGACTTCAGGAAATATTTCTAATATTATAAAAGCAAATGCAGATATTTTATACTTTTTAACTGCATTTTTAACTACTTTACTACCGTTAAAATTAAAAAGATGATTTACAAACCTGCTATTAAATTTTCCAGTGGAAGCAGACCCTACGTAATAATCACCTGTGGTTTTATTTAAAATTAAGTAAATACCTGCAAGATCCCGCGTTTCACTTAAAACTCTGGCTTTAATGCCCTCCATATTTAAATTTTCGTAAATAAAAATAGGTTTAATATTATTATCTTGTATAAATGTAGTAACTTCTAGACTTTGACCTGGATTATATGATTTAATTTCTCTTGAACTAGAAGAATATCTCTTAATATTTAACTTATTTTTTATTATTATATCAGGTTTATTTTTAGAAATACGTCTATATAAAGTACTATATTCACCCTTGTTTTTATGTAAATATAGCATAAAAGTAAAACTTATCACTTTTTTACAATAAGTATAAGCAATACTATATTTATAAATGTCTATAATACAAGATATTAATATATATAACTTTATAAAAGGCATATAGGATTTATATATATTTTCCATTGTAAAAATGGAAAATATTTCTGTAAACATATAAAAGGGATCTATTGCTAATAAAGGCAATAATATACTACTAATATAACCAATATATCAGTCACTAGATCAAGAGCTACCTTGAAAATATAAACATTTAAAAACCTTTGTAATTATAAAACTAGCATATTCAGGTAGAACATTCACTTTTACTAATCCAATACCAGTTAAACTAAACATAAATATAATAAAAGACTTAAATAAAAAAATATAACTTTTAATTTTAAAAATTGTAAATATAAATTTTACTAAACCTATATTTTTAAATCATGTAGGATAGGACTTTTTATACAGAGTATATAAGACATAAATTATTCAAAACACCCTAAAAATTATAGGCAAACTAAAAATAAAGTATTTACTAAAATAATGATGAATAAATATAGGATGGGTTACTATATGAATATATAAAGGAGATATTACTCTATAAATTTCATATAACACTGAGTATAAACTTGTATCTGGAGAGCCTCATACAGATTTAGACTTAATATTATAAAAATACCATCTAATACCATTATAAGAAACCATACTAACGATATCATGAAAAGTTAGTATTATAACAAAAGGTATAGATAATATATATATAGTATATTCAAACCCATGTTTTTTAGAAATACTACTAGTTAAATTATAAAAAATAAAAAAAAAGATTATTAATAAAACTAAACCAATATAATTATAATATATCGTGTATAAAATAGTAAAAATAACGCAAACCAATATAAAGAATACTTTATATCAAATATTATTGTTGTTATTATTATTGTTATTATTATTATTTTTATTGTTATTATTGTTAATACTAATGTTAGTATTATAAAGAGAAAGGTTAAATCATTTTGGGCTATATAACAAACCCAGGAAACCTGTAGCCATCATTAATACAAATATTACTGTACCTAATGTTCATACTAGTGTTCTAGGTGCTCTATATGATCCATAGTATAAACCTCTACCTATATGTAGATATACTAAAAAAAAGAAAGCTGATGCTGTATTACTGTGTAAGTAACGTATTAATCATCCATTATTTACGTCACGCATAATCAACTCTGCTCTTAAAATAATAAGAGCCTGTATTAAATTATTATCTACTATGATCTAATCCCTAGACGCTCTATCTACGGGCTTAGATGTGAAAATATATTTATTTTTATAAAGTCTATTAGTATCAATATAACGATTACAAGTATTACTACTAGATTTTAATCCTAATGCTTTATGTGCCGCACTGAATGAAGCAAAAGGTGATCCATGTACCATTTCATTACTATCATAAAGATAAACAACCTTAGAATTTTCAGATTTATTTGCTATACTATACTTACGCACATTTTCTGTATGACGTATGTTAAGTTTTACATCAAAAGGACTCTCCTTTTGCATAATATGTTTAAATCTTTCAGTTATATTACTAATAACATTATTAATATTACTTAGAGATGAATTTGTACTATATCTTTTATTAAGAATTTCAGAAATATCTAAAAAGAAATTCTTACCTTCTATTGTATAGTAATATCCGTAAATCTTCAATAATAAAGCCATTCTTCATAATTTTAAATCTATAGCTTTACGAAAGTAAAATTTAGATTCATCTAAATAAGGTAACAGGTAATAATATAAGGCATCTGTATTAGCTATAGCTAAAGATACTACATTAGTTCTTATATTAATCGTATTTGTAGCGTTTATAGGTAGTATTTTATTATAAGCATCCTTATGTATTGCAGCATTACTAGACAAGTCTAACAAAAAAAAATTGGTTATACCATTTAAACATTCTTGACTAGTATTTTTCTCTGCTACTTGAAAATATAAAGAAAACCCTGTTTTAATACCGAAGGTACTTTCACCTTCTATAAATCCTATAAATCAATTAGGGTTATTATAATTTGAGATTTATAAGTATCATATGTAAATATTTCTCTTTTAGAATTCATAGTGTTTTTAATAGATACAAATTTTTTCCATGTCTACCTCAGATAATTCTTTATTAGTAGCTTTTATAAGTGAAACTTCATAAAAACTAAGGAAGTATAAATTTTTACTAGTATGAAGTGGATAATGATTAAATATATTACATAACTTACTTATACTTAAAAAATCTTCGATAATAAAAGAACAACTATTTCTAATACTTTCATATACAACTCTACCAAAACCTAAATTATATTTAATGGTATAAAGTACTTCTATGTCGTCAATATGCAAATTTATTTAAAATCTTAATTTAACATATGTACGGTCTATTATAACTAAAAAATTACCTTCAGCATCAGTAAATCCGCTAAATAAAAATAAAAAGTCTTTATTTGCAAAGTTGTCACTTTTTACTGAAGAGTTTTTACTTAAATAAGTTGTCAAGTTACGAAATCCCATTTTATTTTTAGAACCCGATACATAAATAAACAATGGTAAAATTATGCCCTCAAAAAGGCATAGATAAATAACCTATACAACTCTACTTTACAGTAGAGATTGGACTATATCATCATCTATGTTTAAATATAGATGTCAGGCGTATAGTCTCTGAAGATACTACTATATATAAATATACCCGTAGGTTTCCTGCTGATTGTCTTAATAAAGATTTTCCAGCAATTAGCCCGATTTAAAGAGCACATTATGCTATATGCTCTACTGAATTAAACGCTTCTAATACACTAGGATTATAATGCATTGCTAAAGTAACACCTGTAATTATTTGTATAATTAAACAAACAGCTAATAAAGAACCAAAATTTCATAAATAACTTAGATTAGATGGTTGTGGAGAATCAATTACATAGGAATTAACCAATTTTAATAAAGGATGACTTTTAAAAATTCTCATTCTTGAATTTATAGATTGTTTGTTATTTTATACTAAAAATTAAAAAGGTATGCAATATAAAAAATATATATATATTGGTACTTTAGTAGTTAAAATAAACTATATTAATTGAAAACATTAAACATGTTTCATTAAAAACATTAATGAAACATGATTATATAAAGCTAGTAATAAAACGTATTTATCGGTAAATACGTTACTATATATACTTTAAACAAGTATTAAACAATTTTAAATAAAATTAAATAATATACCTATATTATATATACGTCGACTTAAATGTTAAGTATAATTTTAATAATCTAACTAAAAAAATAAATTTATTAATATAATTATATAATTACTTATAATATTAATTAAGTAACCAAATAAATAAGTTTATTATTTTAAATAAATAAACTTAAATAAAAGTAGACGATAGTGTAAATATAAATAATATAATTATAAACTATATAAATAAACGTATTTATATCGAAAAGTCCCAAAAATATCTATACTATATATGACCACTATCATATATACAAACTACAATAAAATTATTAAAATTATAACTTACTAACCTAAATATACGAGATCTTGTCTGTTCTAAAACAAACAGTTCATTAAATAAAGGTTAGAATTCACGAATATAATTAGTGTTAATTATAGATAACCATCTATCTACATTTAAAAGATTTACTAATAATATACGTTGATCATTTGTATTCGTAGATTCTGTAAAAAGAGTGGCTATAACTCTATACCGTCCTTGTAAATTACCAGTACGTAACCTTAATCTATTTAATACTTGTAAAGTTAATATATGTCTGCCATGTATATTATTCCAACGAGGATTTGCATGACCTATAATATATATATCATCGTTTATACAACGTTGTAAGCGTGTAATTAATCTAGTCCTAGTACGAATTAATTCTGTTAATTCATTTAGATAACTAGAAATATAATTAACAGCCCTAACATAACCATCGTATGTTTCAAATGATAATCACTTATTACAGTATAAACATATACGTAAATACTCTGTATAATAATTTACGTATACCAAGATATCAAATTAAAAAATCTGCTAAACTACGAAGCATACCATGATTGAGTATATGAGTATATAATAAAAATAACAACTATATTAATCATATTATAAGTAATAATAAATTACTTATAATATGACTTAAAAAACGTAATGAATAATATAAAAAATGTAAAAACATTTCAAGTATATTAAACATTAAATTACTTATACTGTAAAAAAAAGGTACCAATAAAGGTATAAAATAAAAAATATACTGGTGTAAAGTTGATCATACAGTATAAATATATGAAGTATTAATACTTCAATTATGGGCTCAACTACAACTTACATTAAATATATACCTTTCTAATAAGAAAGGTATATATTTATCTAAATTAAAATCCTTAAAAATAGAAGATGAACATATATTAGCTTTATTACAAAGTGTATCTATTGCAATATTCTTCATATTTAATATATGAACAAAATTGTTAGCTAAAAACTCCATTTTTTATTGATGTATAGTCTTTAATTCCACAGTTAATGTAGAACTAATCGCATCAATACATTTAGGTGAAATAGTGTCATAACTAATTGTGTCTACACCTGTAGTATTTACTATAGGTAATACTGTATTTGTAATTGAATTTAATAAAGGTATTTTATGACTACTATTTTGTACAATAGGTAAAATATTATGACCTATGTTACTAAGACAATTAATAGTATCTATATCTAGTAGGTAAGTCATAGAAGATTGTACTTTAGCTTCAGTTCTAACACTGTTGCTAGAAGTATAAATATTTACAATAGTAAATAATGATAATAGTATTAATAAAAGTAAACTATTGTCAAACAATGATAAATAAGGAATTATTATATAGAAAATAAGACCTATTAAAATATATAAAGCATAACTTGTAATTACTCCAGTATCTAAGCTGACAATATTTTTACTTAAATTAATTAAACCTTTTTCTAAACCATAAGGTCCTAATAATTCTACACTACCTTTATCTATAACTTTAGTGGTTTGACCTCCTAATTTAAAAACTAGACCAGTAATATATTTATTATAAAATAATTCAATCAAGAAACGTTGGTTAAAGAATCCAAATATATTATAACCTAATCTAGTAAATTTAAAAGTGATTAAAATTTTACCTAATAATTCAGAAATAACTATAGCTATAATACTAAGAGATATAGTAAAGAATAAAGGCAATAATTTAAATAGAGTAGGTACAGCGAATTCAGTATTCAACATTATTTCATGTGTAGGATGAATAAATAAACTATTATCGGCAAAGAAACCTGAACCTAACCCTATAAATAAATCTTTAGTAATATAACCAAAGAATATAGATAAAATCGCTAATATAATTAGCGGTAAACTCATAAATATATCACCTTCATGAGCCCGTTTATCAATAACGCTACTTGATTCAATACGCTCACTAGAGTATCCATAATTTATTGGAAAAGTTTCAATACCTGGTCTTAATGAGGTTTTTATTTTAAATATTTGAGGATAAGGAAAATCATCATCTCTAATTAACGATGATCTTCATTCAAAAAAAGTAAAAGGATATTTATTATAATTAATATAAGGCCCATTAGGGTTAGTTAAAAATGTTAAGTATAAGACTTTAACTGAATATAAAGTAGTAAACATAGCACCTATAGTAGCTATAAAGTAAACAACTGTACCACTAAAAAAAAATTGTCCATAAGCAGATTCTAATATAAAATCTTTACTATAGAATCCTGTCATAAACGGGAAAGCTACTAAACTAAGACTAGCTATTAACATTACAGAGTAAGTTAAAGGTAAGAATGGTCTTAATCCACCATATTTTCTAAAATCTTGGTTATCAGCAACCGCATGAATAACAGCACCTGCACCTAAGAATAGTAATCCTTTATAAAAAGCATGATTAACTAAGTGGAATAAAGCTATGTTATATGAAGAAAGACCTACTGCTAAAACCATCATACCTAATTGAGACATTGTACTATAAGCAATAACCTTTTTAATATCTTGTTGGAATAATCCTATAAGACTACTAAAGACTGTAGTTATAGCACCCAATCATAAACATAGTATTAATACAGTTGAACTATATTCTATTAAGGGACTTGTACGCATTAATAAATATACACCAGCGGTTACCATTGTAGCCGCGTGTATTAATGCACTAACTGGTGTAGGACCTTCCATAGCCATAGGTAATCAAACATGTAATCCAACTTGAGAACTTTTAGCCATAGCACCTATTAATAAACATATACCTATAATTGTAACGATATTTTCATTAACAAAAGGTGCTAATGAGAAAACTGTACTATAATCAATGTTACCAAATGATCATAGTATAGCAAACATACCAATAGTTAAAAAACAATCACCCACTCTGTTAGTTAAGAAAGCAGACATAGAACTTTGGTTTGCTGCTATTCTAGTAAATCAGAAACTTACTAATAGATACGAACAAATTCCCACACCTTCTCAACCCACAAACATCAATAAAAAATTATTAGCTGTAACAAGTGTAATCATCATAAAGGTGAATAAACTTAAATAACTAAAAAACCGCTGATTATGTGGATCATGGCTCATATATCCTATAGAGTATATATGAACTAAAGAACTAACGATTAAAACAGGTATCAACATAGATACCGTTAAACTATCAAAATGGAAACCTCATAAGACATTTAGTGATTCACTATCTATTCATCTAAAAAGGCTTATTGATACAGGTATATTATTTAAACCTACTTCAAAAAAGGCTATGATTGCTAATAAAGTTGTTACAATTACACTTGTACATGTAATTAGTTGGGCTCCGCTAACTCCGACTTTCCTACCAAAAAAGCCGGCAACTATTGATCCTAATAAAGGTAAAGTAATTATAGCTAAATACATTATTTATATTCTATTGCGATGCTTCCTCTTAATCTATAAAAAGCAACTAGAATACCTAAACCAATTGCTGATTCTGCACCAGCTATTGCTATTATATATATAGCAAATGTTTGGCCTAATATATCATCAAAGCTCAGTGAACTTATCAATATTAAGAACGTAATAGCTAATAACATTATTTCAATTGAAATAAGCATTAAAATAATATTTTTTCTGTTTAATACGAAACCTAATATTCCGATTAAAAAAAGTATTAAGGATAAATTCATTATATGTTTTTTTTTCTTTTATTATCTTTGCTTTAAGGCTTTATCTTAAATTATTAATTTTGTTTTGCATGAGTTGATAATTTAAGCTTTCTCCCTAAAAAAAATTTCCTTATATAAGGGATAAGTCTAGTTATATGTATTAAGTACTTATAACTAACTAATTAGTTTAGTTCTGTTTAATACGAAACCTAATATTCCGATTAAAAAAAGTATTAAGGATAAATTCATTATATATTTTTTATTACTTTTTTTTTTATCTTATATGGCCTCAAGTTTATTTATTTAGTCTACTTATTTTTTATTATATTTTTTTCCATAAATTTCATCCGCCTTTTTTCATATAATATTTACCGTTTTCATATGGTCAGCTTCCTTTTGTAATTCATACATCACTCATTTATCATTACAATTGTTTAGGTTTTTCATCAAATAATTTCATTTTTTTGTCAAAAAAAGATCGCGTCTTTTAAATAATCCATAATTCGCATTATGATCAGGATTTTTACTATAACCCTTAATTTCGCTGTCTTTGTACTCCTCTAGTGAATTAAATTTTTTTGTACAGCTTTTTCTTTTTTTTTTAAACCATGCTTCTACTTCAGACCTAGGTGGTTTAGGAGATTTAGGGTCCCCTCCACCATATCCTGAATACATATTAGTTGAACTTCCTTTATTATTAAACCCAACATAAACTATATATTGATTAATAATAAAAGAAATTAATATAGAGATACACAAAAAATTAATAAATATATACAATAAAGGGTAGTTATCTTTAAATTTTTTATTTATATAATTTATATAAATAAAAATAATAATAGAAGTTAAAACTAGAAATATAACAAAATAAGGACCATTAAATACAAAATAAATTAAACTGATTAAAGGGCATAAACCTTTAATCATTAAATATTTATTAAATAAAGAATCCAATATTTTTAAACTATTTAAAAGGTTATTTAAAAATACATTTGTATTTTTATAACTATTTAAACTAGCATATATTTTAGTTATTAAATTAGCAATTAAAATACTTTGTATAAGTATTAACAAACCGTCTATATTCAAACTAAAAACATGTAATATAAATAGTAATAAAAAGATACTTTCTATGACACTTTTAATAGAGAAATTTTTGAATATTGTTTTGAATGAAAATTTTAAGGCTGCAGGTGTAAAATGTCAAAATAATTTTGGTGGTGTATTTTTTTTAACATTGAAATTAGAATTTTTATTATATAATTCTTTATTCATAATATATGTGCTATTATATTGTGATTGGTTTACGATATTCCAATCAGCTTAATTTATATAAATTTATATAGTTAAGTCTATTGGAA
>Ga0187855_10000552_pt1 | contig 32453 bp, 41 predicted proteins | sample June2016WEW_8_10_2_FD_132969 | JGI IMG/M metagenome (GOLD analysis project Ga0187855, IMG submission 132969) | Peatland microbial communities from SPRUCE experiment site at the Marcell Experimental Forest, Minnesota, USA - June2016WEW_8_10 | ecosystem: Environmental > Terrestrial > Soil >...
GTCTGCAGGCGGTCGAGCATCTGGGAGATGTTGCTCAGGCCGCCATCGATGATCTGCAACTGGCTGACGCCCTGGTTGGCGTTCAGGACGCCCTGGTTGAGTTCCGCGATCTGGTTGCGGTAGGCGTTGGCCACCGACAACCCGGCGGCGTCGTCGGCCGACGAGTTGATGCGGTAGCCGGAGGTCAACTGCTGAATGGTGTTGCTTTGAAACTGGCTGTTGACGTTGAGGTTCTGCTGCGCGACTAAAGAATCGATATTCGTTTGAATGGAAATCATTGGATAATCCTTATTTCTGAGATTTCCCGGCGTCTTGCCGGGGCGGCGGATTTCGCTGCCGCCGGTTCTTATATCGACGGAATGGCAATCTCTACTTAGGAACGTTTGCGTAGAACCCTAGTTCCGGACCGGGCGTCCGCGCCTCAAGTTCTTTGCTTTTGCGCCGATAAGATAGCGGAGAGTAACAAAGGCCGGGCCGAGCCATCCGAACCTGGCCGGAGCTCTCTTGGAGAGGAATCATGGGTAGCATCGCTTCTTCGCTCGGCTCCTTGAGCGGTTCTTCCGGGGCAAACTATTTCACCGGTATGAGCAGCTATTCGCAGGATCTGAACAACGCCATCTCGCAAGAGGTGCAGATCGCTTCGCTGCCCATCCAACTGCTCCAAAACGACGTCAACGACCTGACCAATCAGTCCAACGAACTGCAAACGCTGGACACCGATTTCGGGTCGGTGCAGTCCGCCGTCTCGGGGCTGGCCTCGGCGGCCGGAAATATGCTGGCCGCGAATGTGGCGGACCCCTCGGTGGCGACGGCCACGCTTGGCAAGGGCGCCACGGCGGGCAGCTATTCCCTTCAGGTGACGAACCTGGGTTCGTATAGCGACGCCCTCAGCGTGGACCCCTCGTCGGCGAACGGCTTGCCCACCGTAACCGATCCGACTGCGAACAACATCAGCGCCAGCGGCAGCTACACACTCACGGTGACCGTTGGCAGCGCCGCTCCCACCACCACTTCCATCTCCTACTCCGGGGGAAACCTGGATGGCCTGGCGCAGGCCATTAACGACGCCAATGCGGGAGTACAAGCCACGGTGGTCAACGTGGGCAGCAGTTCCGCGCCGGATTATCGGCTCTCGCTGCAGAGCGATCGACTGGGTCCGGTGACCATGCAGTTGAACGACGGAAATCAGAACCTGCTGGCGGCCAGCGGCAGCGGCGGCGCACTCGCGCAATACGCCATCAATGGAAAGCAGGTCCAGAGCGATTCCGACACGGTGACGCTGGCGCCCGGACTTACAATCCAGTTGACGGGCACCGACGCGAGCGCCGCGACCACCGTTACCGTGGCGGCGGACGCTTCCGGTATCGGCAGTGCCTTGCAGTCCTTCGTATCCACCTACAACTCGGCCATCACCGAGCTGGGCAAGAACCGAGGGCAGAGCGGCGGCGCGCTGGCCGGCGAGAGCATCGTTTACGAGCTCACCGACGAATTGCAAGGCCTTGCCAATTACTCCAACGGCGACGGCGCCATTAACTCGCTGGCCACGCTGGGCGTGACCTTTAACGACACCACCGGCCAGTTGTCCTTCGATCAGAGCGCCTTCGACTCGGCCACCAGCGGCCAAACCGATGCGCTGGCGCAATTTCTGGGATCGGCGACGGGAGGAGGATTTCTGGAGACGGCCACCAATACCATGACCGGCCTCCTGGATCCCACCAGCGGTGTGCTCACGCAGGAAATCGGTACCATCCAATCGAACATCACCAGCACCAATACGCAGATCGCCGATGAAGAGAACCAGGTGAGCCAGTTGCAGACCAATCTCACGCAGCAGATGTCGGCGGCTGACGCCATGATCTACGAGTTGCAGCAGCAGGCGACCCAGGTCCAAGGCATCTTCACGGCCGAGCAGGACAGCGAGATCGAGAGCGCGAGCGCATGAAAGCCAACGAAACGGAACTGGAGGAGTTGGCGGGCCGTCTGCGGGCGCGGGTTGCCGAACGGCGCTACCCGGAGGCGCGCATCGCCCTCCAGGAATACTGCCGGGCGCTGCGGAAAACGGCGGCCGGCCTGCCGCGGGGCGATCCGAGCCTGCGCCGCCTGGAAGACGATTGGCGGCGTCTGCTGGAGGAGACGCGGCGGCGAGTGCTGGCGGGGCGGACGCATGCCGGCGCGCGCCTGGCCCGGCTGCCCAGGGTTCCGGGGCTGTACCGCGAGCCTTGCCTGCCGCGCCACACCTGGGAATATTCGGGCTAAGCGGGTTTGGAACTCTTATTGCTCTTAGCGGAACCGTATGGCAACGACTCAAACTCCCCCACAGCGCTGCGACACCCGGTACTTCGGACCGGTCGAATACGCCGAGGAATCCGTGATGGTATTCCCCGATGGTATCCCTGCCTTCGAGCAGGAGAAGCGCTTTCTGGCTCTGCGCCAGCCGATCAACGAACCGATGGTTTTCCTACAAAGCCTCGCGAACCCGAGCCTATGCTTCGCGACAATGCCGGCGCTGGCGGCCTGCCCTCATTACCAGCTCAACATGTCGCCGGAGGATCTGGATGCGCTGGGGCTGGAAAGAGGCCGGCAACCGGCGATCGGCTGCGATGTGCTGTGCCTGGCGGTCCTTTCCCTTGAAGAGGATGCGCCTCCTACTGCCAATCTCCTCGCGCCGATTGTGGTGAATCTGCACACGCTGCGCGGGCGTCAGGCGATCCAGACGGATTCCCCGTACTCCCATCGGGAGGTACTGCCGCTGCGCGAGGCCGCATGCTCGTAATGCGGCGGCGCGCCGGGGAGTCGATTCTTATTGGTGAAGATATAGAGATCCAGATCCTGCATATTGGAGAATCCCGCATCAAGATCGGGATTTCCGCGCCCAAGTCGGTTCCGGTCAGCATGAAAGAGGTCAAGCTGGTCGGACAAGAGAATCTGGCCGCGGCTCAACTGCGTTCCGTGGCGGCGTTGCGGAATCTGCTAGACCGGCTGATCGAGGGTCCGGCGAGCGGCGAAAAATGAGCACGCGACAAAAACTTGCCGCAGGGGGGTGGTGGCTGGCGGTGGGCGTGGCGGCCGCGGCCGAATCTCCCCAGGAGGCGGCCCGCAGGGCCATGGAAGCCTCCGTGGCGCGCCAGAGAGTCGCGGTGGCCGCTATGCGGATCTCGATCGCGAAACAGCGCACGGCGGTGGCCGCGGCCGTGCCCGAGGCGCACGAGATAAGCGGAGCCGTGGATAATTCCCCCGCACCGTTCTTCACGCTTTCCTGGCCGGCCATCGGCGCGGCCTGCGACCCGCTTCCCGATGCGGAATTGCAGCCGCTTTTGCAACAGACGGCCCAAAAGGAAGGCGTGGCGGAGAACCTCCTGCGCGCGGTGGCCGAGCAGGAGTCCGGGCTGCGCCCCTGCGCCGTGTCGCCAAAAGGCGCGATGGGATTGATGCAGTTGATGCCGGCCACAGCCCGGGACTTGGGCGTGCGCGATCCCTTTGACCCGCAGGAGAATTTGGAGTCCGGCGCACGCTTCCTCAAGCAATTGCTCACGCGCTTCGGCGGCGACCCCGCGCTGGCCTTGGCGGCCTATAACGCCGGGCCGGCACGGGTGGAAGAGACCGGCGGCGTGCCACAGATCCCGGAAACCATCCGTTACGTGCAAGAGATTCTGAGCAAACTTCCACTTCCTTAAGCGCCGCACATTTGGCGGCGCACGCCCGATATGCTTCTTGTGGGAGCTTTTTGGGCAGACGCGGAAAGCATCTTCGAAACGGCCCGCCAGGCGTCCCAGTCCGGCGCGCCGGATTGCGACTGGGCCCTTCTGATCGGTCCCCAAGGCGGCCTGCACATGCTGGAAGCTGCCGGATGGGCCCTGCCGGCCTTGCTGGCGCAACATGGCGCCCAAAGGGTTTACCGCGTCACACGGGAACGCGGCAGCATCCGCCTCGAAGGCCGGTCCGCATCCGACACATGCCAACTGCAGAGCGAATCGCCTGCCCGGACTGCCGGTCATCTATTGGCGCGCCATCCCGCCCTTGCTCCAGTCTGGAGCCGGCCCAGCCCCGCGTTACTTCCGCAAGCGCCCACGGTGCGAACATGGACAAGGTTTGCATGATCGGCCTGGATCCGCGCGAGCTCCAGTGGGTGCGGCTGGTGATCGCCCTACTAAGGCACCCGGACCCGGTAGTGGGAGAGGTCGCCCGGGAGGCGCTGCGGTATCTGGAAGGCGTAGCTGCCCGCGCGGATGAATCCCGGGCCGCGGGTTGACAATCGGCTTTCACCTGTGAGCCGGCCGCACAGCGCCCGCAGCGCAGAACCGATGGACGGCTCAACGACTAAAGCTAACCGGCGCGTAAAGCTAGCCGGCGCGGTTCCAACGGGCCAGGAATGACTCCGCCGCCAGGCTCTCCATCTCCCGGTCCATCGCGATGCGCCATTCGGCGCGCCGGCAATCCGCGAGCTTCTCCAGCAACCGGCACTGCCGTTGGGCGTCCAGCACCTTCTGCCGCTGTAGGGTTACCTGCTGCTCGCACTCGCGCCGCCGCCGGGCCAGCGCCTGTTGTTCCGCAATGAGCCTTGCGCGGTAAGCCGCCAGCGCCCAGAGATCGCCCGCCTCCACCGTGGCGCTTTCGCGGACGGTCTGTTCGGCGCGGCCCTTGACCAAATCGAGTTTCACCGCCGCCAAAGCCAGGCCCTCCAGGTCCGCCGCCATCTGGCGCAGCTTGTTTTCCGCCAACTCCAGTTGCGTGCGCCGCCATTCGAGCGCGCGTCGCAGGGGAAACTCGAAGGCCCGCATCTTCTCCCTAGTGCAGCAACTGGGCGATTTGGCCGAGTTGCCGCAAGGTCTCTTCCCGCGGCGATTGGATCCCGGACTCCTGCCGCAGGAATTCCGCGATCCGGGGCCGCGCCTGTATGGCCTTGTCGAGCTGCGGGTTGGACCCGGCCACGTAGGCGCCCAACTGGATCAGGTCTTCGGCCTGGTGGTAAAGCGCCAGCGCCTGCCGCACCGCGCGGGCATCGCCCGACTGCGCCGGCGTCGCCAGTTGCGACTGCAGGCGGCTCACCGATTGCAGGATGTCGATGGCCGGGTAGTGATTGGCCGCCGCCAACTGCCGCGAGAGCACGATGTGCCCGTCCAGGATGGCGCGCACCGAGTCGCAGATGGGCTCGCTGAAATCGTCTCCCTCCACCAGCACGGTGAAGAACCCGGTGATGGAGCCGTGCGCAAAGTTACCGGCTCTTTCAAAGACCCTGGGCAACATGGCGAACACCGAAGGCGTGTATCCCTTTTGCGCCGGTGGTTCTCCGGCGGCCAGGCCGATCTCCCTCTGGGCCATCGCCAGGCGGGTAACCGAATCCATGACCAGCAGCACGTGGGCCCCCTGGTCGCGGAAGTATTCGGCAATGGCCAGGGAAGTGAAGCAGGCGCGTACGCGCAGAGGCGCCGGCCGGTCCGAGGTGGCCACGACCACCACCGCACGGCGCATCCCCTCTTCCCCCATTTCCTGCTCCAGGAAGGCGCGCACCTCTCGGTTGCGCTCCCCCACCAGCGCGATCACGGTCACGTCGGCCGAATTGTTGCGGGCCATCGATCCCAGCAGGGTGCTCTTGCCCACGCCGCTCCCGCCGAAGATGCCGATGCGCTGGCCCTGCCCCACGGGCAGGAGACTATCGATGGCGCGCAGTCCGGTCACCAGGGGCTCGGTGATGTGTTCCCGGTCGAGGGGGCCGGGCGGCGCGCCATACAGGTCGTAGGCGCCGCAAGGCTCGATGCGGGGTCCGCGGTCGAGCGGGCAGCCGAATCCGTCCAAAACACGGCCCAGCAAACCTGGCCCCACCGGCACGCGGGCCGCGCCGCGGCGGGCCACCACAGCGTCCCCGAGCTGCAGGCCGCCGGTCTCCTCGAGTGGCATCGAGAGCACCCGCCCGTCGCGGAATCCGATCACCTGGCTGCGCACGGATCGTCCCCCGGCGGTACGGACTTCGCAGAAATCGCCGATGGCCGCCGCCGGCCCGCTGGATTCGACCAGTAGGCCGGCCATCTCCACCACCTCGCCAATCTGTATCATGGTTTCCAGCCCGTCCACAGCGGCGATGTAACGGCTGAGAATTCCCGCCACGTCATCTCTCCGGCAGGCGGTCCGCCAGCCCGTTTCCGATTTCTGCGAGCTGCGTCTCGAGCGAGGCGTCCAGTTTTCCGCGGGAGGTTTCCAGCAGGACCGCGCCGCGCTCCAGAGTGGCGTCCGCCAGCACCTCGAGGCCGCTGCGGCCGGCGCGATCGAGCGCGCTGCGGATTCCCGGCTCCAGCTCCGCATGCGCGCGGATGCGGCAAATCTCCTGCGAGGGCAGTTTTTCCAGGGCAGCCTTGACCAGGCCCTGCAACGCGCCGGGATCCACGGCCAGCTCGCGGCGCAGAATGCGGCGGGCGATGCCGAGCGAAAGCTCCACCAACTCGGCTTCGGCTTCGCGCACGAGGCGCGGCCGCAGGCGCGCGATCTCTTCGATGCTGTGCGCCAGTTTCTCCAACACCGGCTGCAGTTCGGCCGCCGCTTGGCTGCGCCCGGCGGCTTCACCCTCCCGGTAGCCCGTCTGGCGGGCTTCGCCGGCCTGGCGCGCGATCTGCTGTTCTAGCTCCGAGATGCGGTGCTGGGTGTGCCCAGCTTCGTCGCGCGCGAGGCCTTCATGGCCGCCGCGGGCCTGCGACGGCGCTGCCGGGGCGCCCACTGCGGACCAGTGGAACGGTTCGACGGGCGGACCCGCTCCGGCGCTTAGTATTTTAGACAACATACTGCTCGCCGCCCGCGCCCTTCAGGTTGATGACGCCGTCGCTCTCCAACTGCCGCACCACCGCGATGATCTGCTGCTGCGCCGCTTCGACTTCCTTGATCTTCACCGGACCGAGCGCTTCCATATCTTCCAGCATCATCTCCGCCCCGCGTTGCGACAAGCACTGCACGAAATGTTTGCGCACCTGTTCGCTGGTCCCCTTCAGCGCCACCGTCAATATCTTGCGATCGACTTTTGTCAACACCTCCTTGAGGCTGTTGGTGTCCAGCAGCAGCATGTCCTCGAAGACGAACATCAGATGCCGGATGGTGTCGGCCAGCGTGGCATTCTCCTTTTCGATGGCCTCCAGGATCTCCTTGCTGCTGCCGGATTCCAGCCGGTTGAACATCTCCGAGACGGCCCGCACGCCGCCATAGGATTCGCGGCTGAACTCGCCCAGGGCCTGCAGCTTCTGGCCGATCACCGCGGCGATCTTGTGAATGATCTCCGGCGAGATTTGGTCCAGATGGGCCATGCGCAGCGCCACGTCGGCGCGCATCTGTCCCGGCAGCGAAATCAGCAGGGCGGCGGCCTGCGACGAACTCAGGTGCGAGAGAATAAAAGCGATGGTCTGGGGATGCTCGCTGTGGATGAACTTAGCCAGTTGCTGGGGGTCGGCCTTCTGCAGCGCGTCAAACGCGGCAGTGTCGCTGCCCATGCTTTTGACCAGCCGGTCCACCAGGTTTTTGGCCGCCTCCGGACCAAAGGCGTTCATGAGCACTTTGCGGGCGTAGTCGATGCCACCCCGGACCACGTACTCACGGGCCATGGCCATCTGGTAGAATTCTTCCAGCACGGCCTCGGCTTCCTCGTTGGCGATGGTGGAGACGCGCGCCACCTCCCGGGAGACGGATTGGACTTCGTCTTCCGACAGCGCCCGCAACAGGCACGCGCTGGACTCTTCGCCCAGCAGCACCAGCAGAATGGCCGCCTTGCGCATGCCCGGGATTAATTCGTTGCGCTTAATGTTCGCGATCATCGCTTGAAACTCCGGTCCCGGCTTCCCGGGCCCCGGCGGAGAAAACCGCCGCTAGCCTTTTTCGTTGAGCCATGTCCGCAGCGTCTGCACCTGGCATTGCGGGTCTTTTTTCAAACTCTCCCGCAGGTATTTGGTCAATACATCCGCTTTACTGGTGCCCACTGTCGGGACGCGCATGGCCTCGAGGGCCTCGGCTTCCAGGCGCGCCTGCGACTGCGCCTGGCCTGCCAGTTTCGCCTCCATTTTCGCTTCCACGGACTCGCCGGCAGGCAGGCCCGGCGCGACTTTGCCCGCGGCGGGCAGCGCCGTCCTCACCTCGGCGGCCTGACGGGCGGGCTTGCCGCGCAGGCGCCGTATGCCCACCACGGCGAGCGCCAAAACCAGGATCGCCGCGCCGGCGGCGGCGCCCCATAGCTTTGGGCCTCGCAGCCACGCCGGAAGCGGGGAGGCCGGCGCCGCGGGCGGAGCACCGGGCGCCGACGGGGGTGCGGGGGGCTCGGACCGCAGCGTGGCTTCGAAAGGCAACGTTTCCACAATCAACTGGTCGCCGCGCTCGGCCTTGAAGCTGATCACCCCGGCTACCAGGTCCCGTATGGTTTTCAGTTTCTCGGGGGAAGGCGGAACCAGCACTTGCTTCAGATGCGCCGCCGGGCCTTCCCAACGGACCTCCTGGTCCACCAGCAAAGATACCGAAATCCGCTTCAATTCTCCTTGCGGCAGCCGCACCCGCTTCAGCAGACGGCTGGACTGGTAGTTGATCTCTTCAGTCCGCCGCGAAGCGCCCGCCGTCGTGCCCGCCGCGCGCGCCGGCGGCCGCGGCAGATTGGAGGAGGTGCCCGGTACGCCCCCGTTCACAGCAGTTGGAGCCACATCCTCGCTCTTCTGCGAGCTAACCATTACCGAGCGGGCCGGATCGAAGGTTTCCTCGCTCTGCTCGCCGCTCGAGAAATCGCACTCGGCCGAAACAGCGGCCCGGAACTTCTCGGCTCCCAGCAGAGGCTCCAGAGTGGACTGTATCTTGGCCAACAGGTCTTTTTCGAGATGCTCCCGGTATTCCAGATTGGCGTCGGAGTTCTCCAGCCCGTCGCTGCCGGCGGACTTGCGGGGACGATTGAGCAGGTTGCCGCGCGTGTCCACCAGGGAAACGGCCTCCGGCGCCAAGCCCTCCACGGCGCTGGCCATCAGGTGGCAAATAGCAATCACGTTCTGCGGCGAGAGTTGCGCGTCGGGACGTAGCCCCACGATCACGCTGGCCTTGGCCGGCTGGCGCTCTTCCAGGTAGACGGATTCCTTCGGGAAGGTCAGGTGTACGCGCGCCCGCTCCACTTCGGCCAGCGAGACGATGGAACGCTCCAGTTCGCCTTCGAGCGCGCGCCGGTAGTTGACATGCTCGGCGAAGTCGGTCACCCCGAAGTTGGTCTTGTCGAAAATCTCGAAGCCCATGCGGCCGCTTTTGGGCAGGCCCAGGACGGCCATCTGCAGACGCAGCTCGGCCAGTTTGGCGGAGGGCGCCAGCACGGTGGTCCCGCTCTCGGAAAGCCTGAAATCCGTGCCCGTCTCCCGCAGCTTCTGCACCACGGCGCCGGCGTCTTCCGCAGCCAGCCCCGTGTAGAGGGGGCGAAAGTCGCTCTCACGCCGCCACTGTGAGAAGCCGATGACGCCGGCGGCCACCAGCACCGCGCACGCCGCGATGCTGACTTTTTGCGCCAGCGAGAGATTTGCGAGCAGCTTCTTTATCTGGTCCATGGTTCGTCCAGGTCCCCACTAGACCTGCATCTGCATGACCGCCTGATACGCGGAGACGACTTTGTTGCGGACTTGCAAAAACAGTTCGAAGGCCAGTTCGGCGCGCTGCGTGGCCAGCGCCACGGAATGTACCTCCTCGCCGTCCCCGGACAGAAAGCGCGCCACGGATTGGTCCGCGCTGTTGCCGAGCCGCTCGACCCCGCCGATGGCATTGGCGAACATCGTTTGGAAGTCTCCAGTCTGGGCGCCGCCGCGGGACGGGCTGAGGCCGTCCGGCATGCGTATATCCGGGAGGGCGGAAATGGGTGAAACGGGTAGAGACAAGCCGGTTCTCCTGGTGTCACTTGAATAGATCGATCGAGCGCATGATCATGTCTTTCACCGAGGAGATGGCTGCCACATTCGCCTCGAAGCTGCGCGACGCACTCACCAGGTCCACCATGTCCTCGGCCGGGTTGATGCGCGGGAACGCCACGTATCCGTCGGCGCCCGCGTCCGGATGACCCGGCAGGTAGCGGCGCTCCGGGTCGCGCTGGTCCACGCTGATTTCCTGTACGGCGACTCCCTCCTGCAGATGCGACTCGAACAGCGAGGCAAACGACGTGGCCATGGGCTGGGAGGCGAAGACCGCGTCCTTCCGACGGTAGGGCCCGCCCTCCGGAGTGCGGGTGGTCTCGGCGTTGGCCAAGTTCTCCACCAGCAATTCGGCGCGCGTACGTTCGGCAGCCATCCCCGAGGCGCTGACCGCCATGGCGGAAAACAGGCTCATGTACCGCTCCCGGACTGAATGGCTTCCTTGACCTTCTGTATCTTGGACCGCAGGAGGTTGGAGGCCAGATTGAATTGCATGCCGTTCTCGGCCAGCAGCCTGGCCTCCCGGTCCAGGCTGACGTTGTTGCCGTCGTTCTTCACTTGCAATCCGGCCACTTCAAATGGTTGGGGACTCGCGCCTTGCAGCGCGGAACGGAGCTCGGATTGAAAATCGATGTCCTGGGTCCGGTACCCCGGCGTGTCGGCGTTGGCGATGTTGGAAGACACCAGTTTCTGCCGGGCGCTCAGCAGATCCATGTAGCGTTCCAGGGTGTCCGACAGGCCGTCCAGCATGCTACTCCCCATTCAGCAAGTAGAGTTCCATAGCTTAATATCTCTAAATGAAGGACCGGGCGGAGCGACTCCGCGCCAGGATCCGGTCATTGGTGGGAACATTTTGGCGTTGGCGGCCGACGCCTTGTGCGCCATGCGGCAGCAAGCCGGCGGCGGGCCTCCCGTCAGCGGGGAGAAGCCGGGGAAAGCGGAACAGGCAGGGCGCCGGATCACAGTATAGCGCTGATCTTTTCTTGGATCTGCTCTGCCGTGAAGGGCTTCCGGATGTAGGCAGCCGAGCCCAGCCGGATTGCCTGGCCGACCTTCTCCTCGCTGCCCTCGGTGGTGATCATCACCACCGGGAGGTTGCGCCAGACTTCGGAGGCCTTTAGTTCCGCCAGCAGGCTCAAGCCGTCCATGTTCGGCATATTGATGTCGGAAAGGACGAGGTTAAGCGTGTGATTTTTGACGACCTCCAGAGCCTCGAGCCCATCCCGGGCCTCAAAGACTTCACAGATCGCCAGTCCGGTTTGCCGCAGAACGCGAATCAGGATTTTGCGGATGGCGGTGGAATCATCCACGATTAGAATATTCAGAGCCATGTTCCTGCACTTCTATCGGTGGGTAAGGGTTTCTGCTTTACCCCTGGGGAGCGGCGAGACCGCGTTTCGCTCGCCTAAAGATCGGCCCCGTTCCGCCGATAGAACTCTGGGGACTGGAAATGATAGACCGTGATCAGATCGTCAGCAGTATACGTGACGCCGCCGCCGAGGTCTTTTCGACCATGCTGGGCACCGAACTCCGTTTCGCGGAGGCTTACTTCAATAATGGCCCGTCGCGTCCTTTGGATGGCGTGATCTGCCTGATTGGAATGGCGGGCGAGTGGACCGGCACCGGCACGCTGTCCTGCTCGGCGGAGTTCGCCTGCCGGATCGCCTCCCAAATGCTCATGGCCGAATACACCGTGGTGGATGCCGAGGTTCTGGATGCGGTGGCGGAGGTCGCCAATATGGTCCTGGGAAATGTAAAGACCACGCTCGAAAGGTCGCTCGGACCGATGGGGATGAGCATCCCCACGGCCATCTTCGGAAGGAATTTCCTGGCCAAGAGCTTTGGAGACGAAACCTGGACCGTGGTGGTCTTTGACTGCGGTGGCCAGCCCCTGGAGGTCAAGTTGTTCTTGAAACCGGCGCCTGGCCCGGCGGCCCCGGGTCCAGCCAAGGCTTGCACGCCCGTCTACCTGCGTGGATAACTCCAAACGGTTGCCGGCCGCCGTATCGTAATCGCCGATGCACCGAGATCGGCCCATGCGTGTGGGGTTACGCGCCTGCGGAGATTTACGCATCTGCCGGGATTTTGACGGTGGATCGGCTATCCCGCTTCATTCGACGCGGAATCGGCACCGATACGGAGGCTTTGGCGGAGCTGTTTGCGGATGTCGGGGTGCACCAGCGGCGAATTTCAGTTCCGTCCGTGCGCGGCCAAACCGGCGGCTGGCCCCCAGCCCGCGACCGGCCGGCTCAACGGGCCCCGGACTTAGGCAAGACCTGCAGGGGCAACGTCTCGGGGGGCGCCACGGCGGGCTTGGGCTCCGGGCGGGCGCCAATCTCGTTCAGGATTACGATATCTACGCGCCGGTTATGCGCACGGCCTTCCTCGGAGTCGTTGGATTCCACGGGCATGGTCTCGGCGTAGCCTACCACCGCCATGCGCCCGGGGGCGACGCCGAAGCGGGAGGCCAGCAATTCGAGCATGGCGATGCTGCGGGCGGCCGAAAGTTCCCAGTTACTGCGGAAGCGGGAGTTGTGAATAGGCACCGCGTCCGTGTGGCCTTCCAACCGCACAGGGTTGGGCAACTCGCGAATGGCCTGCGCAATTTTCTCGATGCTGGGGTAGGCTCCGGGATAGATGGCGTCATCGCCGGAGGCGAAGAAAGAGGCTTCCCGCAAGCTGATGATCAGGCCGCGCGACTCCAGGGTGATCTTGAGCTGGCCCTTGGCGACCTCCAGTTTCAGCGCGCTCTGCAGGGATTCGAGCGAGCCGGCCAGGTTCACCGGGGGTGGCGGCGGGGGCCCTTCCTTGGTGGCCCGCTGGGCGCCGCCCGGGCCCAGCATCATGGCGTTTCCCTTGCCTTTATCGTCTTTTGCGCCCCCCAGGATTGCCGACATCACGGACGCCACTTGGCCCTCCTCAAGCGCCTTGCGGACCGACTCGGAAACCCGCGACGCTTTGGTGCGATCCGTCTCGGCGGTGGCGAACATCACCACGAAGAAGGCGAAGAGCAAGGTGATGAAGTCCGCGTAGGACACCAGCCAGCGCTCGTGATTGACGTGTTCCTCGAGTTTGCGCCGGCGGGCCATCTCCGTCACTCGCCCGCCGCGGCTTCCACCGGCTGACCCGCCGGGGCCTCCGCTTTCGTTTCCACAGCGGGCTTCTTAGCTGGCGCCGGGGGTAGGTAGGCCTCCAGCTTGATGCGGATCAGCTTGGGATTCAAGCCTTCGGCTATGCCCAACACGCCTTCCAGCATCAGCTCACGCATCTGCACGGCCTCGTGCAAGCGCGACCTGAGCTTGGCGCCCGCCGGAAGGAAGAATATGTTGGCCGAAGCGACGCCGTAAACCGTAGCGACGAAGGCCACCGCGATGCCCCGCCCCACCTCGTCGATATTGGCCAGGTGCTTCATCACCTGGATCAGTCCCAGCACCGCGCCGATGATCCCGATGGTGGGCGCGTATCCGCCGGCGGCTTCGTAGACCTTGGCTTCGGCTTCACCGCGTTGCTCTTCCAGGGTGATCTCCAGTTCCATCATGCGGCGCAGTTCCAGCAGGTCGGCCCCGTCCACCGCCAGATTCAACGCCTTCTTCAGAAAGGGATCCTGGATGGACTCCGTCTCATCCTCCAGCGAGACGATGCCGTTCTTGCGCGCCTTGGTGGCGTACCCGATAATCTGTTCAATGACGACATCCGGCGGGTAGCTGGTTTGGAAGAAGACGGCCGAGAGCTTGCCGGCAGCGCTTCGCAGGGTGCCCAGAGGCGTGGTGACCATGACCGCTCCCAAGGTGCCTCCCAGGACAATGATGGCTGCCGTGATCTGCGCCACATCCTTCACCTTGCCCTGCTCGAGGACTAGTCCTCCCAGGATGCCGGCCAACGCCAGCGCCAGCCCGCCCAGGGTCGCCAGATCGGGCCGGCGCCCGGAGGGCTTCTTCGCGGGTTCAGGCGTCGTCTCGGTTATTTCTGCCATGGAGGTCCGTTGGGTTCGTGCTCGCGCCGGCCGGTTGCGGTTCCCGCTGTTCCGCCGCGAGGCGGGGACACTGTGGGATGCCGCTGTAGATCGCCCGGCGGAATTCCAATACGCGCCGGACCACCTCTTCGGCGGATTCCAGCACGACCAGCTTCTGCCCGGTCGTTAAACTGATCACCGTGTCCGGGGTTACCTCAATCCATTCAATGAGGTCCGCGTTGAGCACCAGCGGCAAGTGATTGAGACGCGTGACAGGAATCATGTGCGCCCTCAATCCTTATCGGCCGAACCCAACGGACGGACCGGAGCACCCACCACAAAGCCGCGCTTCCGCCCGGCCTGCATAACCCGTCCCTGGAACCGCAGCTTCCCGTTGAGCAGACCCTCCAGCGGCCGGTCCACGGGGAAATCGAAGGCCAGCACGTCGCCCTCGGTCAGGCGCAGCAAATCGCGCACCAGAAGACGCGAGCCCCGCAGCCGGACATCCAGGCCCAACAGCGACGGTTGAAGCAGGGCCAGCAGGGCTGTCTGTTCGGCTTCGGTCGACTGGGTACGGCGCATGGACCACTGCTGGTCGAACTTCTGGCGCATCATCTTGGCGATGATGGAAGGCACCGCGATGTTCATCATGCCGACGTTGTCCCCGATGCGTATCTCGATGCCCACCGCCACCACCGCTTCGGTGGGGGCCAGCACGCGCAAGAACTGCGGCTCAGTCTCGACAGACTGGATGGCGAATTCGATCGGCGCCACGGCCTGCCAGGCCTCCTTCAGGTCGTTCAGGATGATCCGGAAGAGGCTGTCGAGCAGTTTTTGCTCGATTTCGGTGATTTCCCGCCGCATGGCGGGGGTGGACTTGCCGTCCCCTCCCAGCAGCACTTCCAGAATGGGGAACACCAGCGCCGGGCTGAGCTCCAGGAGTCCGTTTCCGTCATACGGCCGCAACCCCAGCGAGAGCATGCAGGTGGGCGAGGGCAGCCCGTTCACAAACTCCTCGCAGGAGAGTTGCTCGACGCTAACCAGGTTCACCAGCAGGTACGTGCGCAAATAAGCCGAGAGGCTGGAGACCAGGTTGTGCACGAAAGTCTCGTGCAACTGGTGAATCGCGCGCAGTTGGGATTTGGCGATACGGTCCGGGCGGCGGAAATCGAAGGGCACCACCTTCTTTGCCGGAGATTCCTGGTGCCCCCCGGCATTTCCGAACAAGGCATCGATTTCCTGTTGCGATAGTGTTCGATTCAAGCTGGACCGCCCTCGAATGATCCATCGGCAGGCGGGCGCGAATCTTTAGGCGGCGCGCAGTTTCGCGCGCCGACGGCCGATGAGATGTTGGGGAAACCGACGGTCCCCAGGAGCGGTTTTTATGGATATCGCATCCGTGAATCATGCGGGCCAAGTCCTGCCGGCCATGCCCGAGACGCAGAACGCGAATTGGCTGGCGCAAGACCGGGAGCTGATCCAGACCGTCAAAGGGATCAGCGCCACCGAGTTGTTCGGCCAAGACAGCGAGCTGACCTTCGCCGTCGACCGGGACACCAAACGTCCCGTAGTCCGCATCCTGAACCGTAAGACGCAGCAGGTTATGTTGCAGGTGCCGCCAGAGTATATCCTCCAATTGTCCCAGGAGCTGGGCAAACGGCCCGGCACTTAGCCGTTCGTGCGCAAGTGCCGGCGGATTCCTCCGATATGGGGGGTGAGGAGATTCAATGCCACCGCAAGACGCTTATCTGGAAAGTAAGATTCTGACCGCCGACCCGTTGGAGTTGGTACGGATGCTCTATCGCGCGGCCCGCGATGCCACGCACAGCGCCAGCGTCCATCTGGCAGCCGGGCGTATCGCCGAGCGTTCCCGCCAAATCTCGAAAGCCCATGCCATTCTGTCTGAGCTGTCCGTTTCGCTCGACCATGCGCGCGGCGGCTCGCTGAGCCACAGCCTGGCGGCGTTGTACGACTATATGCAACGCCGGCTCCTGGAAGCGAATCTGAGCCAGAAGGCAGAGCCGCTGGTGGAAGTGGAGAGCTTGCTGACCACCCTCCTGGCGGGCTGGGATCAGATCCGCACGGCGTCCGAGCACTCCGGACCGCACGGGAACTCCCATCCCCCGATAGCCGGGGATCGGCCCCCGGAATACGGCGGTGATCCCGCGGTGGTCGCGGCGGGCGCCGCGGCGGAGTATGTCTCGCAGAGTTGGAGCTTCTGACCGTGGCTGGGGCGCGGGGACGCGGGGACGTATCCGGGAACGACGGCGCAGCGCGTCTGCCCGCAGGCTCTATTTGGCCCGCGCGGACAGGCTGGAGACGATCTGAGCGCTCAAGCCCAAACCCCCGCTCTGTGCCAGAGCCTGCGCAAATTGCTCTTCAGCCAGTCCGGCGGCGGTTGCACTTCCAGCGTCCTCGCCGCTTCCCAACCAGCCATCCTCGTCGCCACGGGCTTCCTTGAGCAGTTGCGCGATCATGAGGGCCTCGAATTGTCGGGCCACACCCGCAATGGTTTGCGGCGGACGCGCGGCGGGAGGTTCCACCCCCGCAGCGATACCCAGGGTCACCGGCGCGCTCATCAGATCACCTCCAGCTCGGCTTCCAGGGCGCCCGCCGCGCGCAGGTTTTGCAGGATGGCAATCACGTCCCGCGGAGTCGAGCCGATGGCCGCCAGTGCGCGCACCAACTCCTCCACCGTGGCGCCTTGCTTGAGCACGACATTGCGAGCAGGCTCCTCTTTCACGTCCACGCCTACCTTGGCCGTCGCGGCGGTAGTCCCGGCCGATAGCGGCGGCGGCTGCGAGACATCCAGGCTGGTCTGGATCTCGACCGTCAGATTGCCGTGCAGGATGGCCACTGGAGAAATGTGTACATCGCGGCCCATGACGATGGTGCCGGTGCGCTCGTTCACCACCACCCGGGCCGGCTGGTCCGCGTCCACGGTGAGGGCTTCCATCTCGGCGATGAAATCGATCGGGTGGGCGGCGTAAGACGAGGGAACCAGTACGCTCACCAGGGCCGAGTTTTCGGCGCGCGCCGCCAAGGCCCCCGCCGCGCCGTATTTGGCGTTCAGCGCCGCCGCAATGCGGGAGGCGGTGGTAAAGTCCGCATACCGGAGTTGCAGATGCAGGACTCCCTTGAATGCCAGCGAAGGCGTAGGCCGCTCTACAATGGCGCCACCGGGCACGCGGCCCACCGTGGGATGATTCACCGTCTGGCTGGCGCCGCCGTGCCCCGCCGAGAATCCGCCGGTGACCACGGCGCCCTGGGCTACGGCATAGACTTGACCGTCGGCGGCTTTCATGGGTGCGAGCAACAGTACTCCGCCCTGGAGGTTAGTGGCGTCCCCGATGGCGGCCGCTGTGACATCCAGGTGTATGCCCGGTTGCGCAAAAGGAGGCAGAGTGGCGGTGATCATGACGGCCGCCATGTCCTTGACACGAATGGTGGCTCCGGGTACCGAGATGCCCATGCGCTCCAACATGTTGGCCAGGCTCTGCGGCGAGAACAACGTCTGCTGCGTGTCCCCCTTTCCGGCCAGCCCCACCACCAGCCCGTAGCCGATGAGCTGGTTGTCGCGCACGCCCTCGATTCCCGCCAGATCCTTCAATCGCGTAGCGCACGGCGTGGGGGCTGCCAGCGCCGCCGCTACCAGAAAGAAAACCATCCGTCGCATCGTCTCCTCCGACCCTAGAACGGAAGCAGTCCCATCAGCACCCGGTACAGGATGAACGGACGCTTGATCGCGTCTCCGACCACGCCCTTTCCATTGACGGAGACCTCCAGTTGCGCGATCAGGTCCGATTGGACCACGTTATTCGGACCCAGGTCCGCCGGCCGTACTACGCCGCGCACCGTGATGACCTGTTGTTCGGAACTCACACGGATCTCCTTGACTCCTTCCACCACCAGATAACCGTTCGGCAAGACGTGCACGACCCGGGTGCCCAGCGTGGTGGAGATCACCGTCTGACGTCCGATGGTGCCGGATCCCTTTAACTCCTGGTCGCCCGAAGTGCCCAGCAGGTTCGCCAGGGCGCCGGTGGCCTTCGTCATGCCGCCTAGAGCCGTTATCGAGGCTTTGGCGCTGGAAGTGCGCGCGGTTTGCACATTGCCCGAACTGACCGCTGAGGCATTCTCCGCCACCAGCACGGTAACCGTGTCGTTCACCCGGCTGGCCCGCAGATCGCGTGCCAGGTCCGTGAACAGGGCCGCGGACGACCACAGCGAGCCGGGGGAGGCGTCATTGTTGGCGCGCGCCGCCGCAGTGGCCTCCGCCACGTAACGCTCCAGCGCGGACGGTTCCGGCGGCTTCGGTTTCTTCTTCGCGGCCGCCCACGCCGGAGCCAACGTCGAGCCCAGAGCCAGCAGGGCCAGAATTGGTTTCGATTTCATCGCTGTTCTCCTTCGGCCGGGGCTATCTCTCCCCGATCCGCCGCGACGACCACGTGTCCGCGATCCGCGACGGTGGCGCGGAGTATCTTTCCATTGGCAGGATTGCGTACCCCGATGACCTCGCCTCGCCTTCCGGAAGACTGGGCCTGCCCTTCCAGGAGCACCCGCGCCTGGCCGCTTCGGATTTCCACTCGCACGACGTCGCCGCGCACCACGTCGGCCGGTGCACCCAGCCACTGCAGTTCGATCGCCGCTCCCGCGGGAATCGGCCGGCGCGGTACCCGGCCCACGACTTGGGCCAGATCCGGTAGACCCGGCGGTCCCTCATAGGGTTCCTCGCGAAGTTGGGCGCGTTCGATGGGACGGCCCGGCGCGAGCGTCTCGATGGCAGTCACGCGCTTTTCCGAAATCTGGATGCGCACTTTTGCCCAAACCGGAAAATCATCCTGGCCGGACGCGGATACCACGCCGTGCCACAGCAGCGGAGCCCTAGCGGCCTGATCCGCCGGCAGCCCGGAGACCGGAAAGTGCAGTTCGCCAGGTGGGATAGGCTGACGGCTGAATTCCACCACCTCGATCGAAGCTGCGGGCATAGCCGCGCGCAGGGCGGCCGCGACGCGCTCGCGCGTGAGCGTTTTCAAGGGCCGCACGAAGCAGGCTTCCGTCCCCGGTTCGACCACCAGTCCATAACGCCGCGCCAGGCGCGCCAACTCCGCGGCTCCGTAAGTGCAGCGGGCGCCCGGGGCGGGCGCGTAGCCCAGCGCCACTTCCGGTGCGATCGCCGCGAAGGCTGGCGCGGCACGGGCCATGTCGCCCGCCAGGATCCGCTCGCCTGAAACCGGCAGGCAATCCTGAATGCCGACGCTGCCGGTTTGGGCGCTCGCTGACGCCAGCGCGGCAAACAGGATGAGCATCCGCGGGGTCATTGTTGCACGAGGCCGTTGGCCTCTTGATACATCTCGTTGGCGGCGGTGACCACCTTGGAATTGGCCTCATAGGCCCGCTGGCTGACAATCAGGTTGACAAATTCCTGGACTACGCTGACGTTGGACTGTTCGGTATATCCCTGCTGCAACGCGCCCAGCCCCTCCGCCCCGCCCGGGTTGCCCAGAGTGGGGTCGCCGGAAGCCTCCGTGGGAGTGTACAGGTTGCCGCCAATGGTGCTCAAACCAGCCGGATTCTGGAAGTTTGCAAGTTGGATCTGCCCGGCCACCTGAGCCGCCGTCTGGTTGGGCTGCGTGTAGCTTACCGTGCCGTCGCCGGCAATCGTGATCGACTGGGCATCCGCCGGAATGGTGATCTGCGGCTGCAGCGGGTTGCCGCTGGCGGTCACCACATTTCCATTCTTGTCGAGCTGAAACTCCCCATCGCGCGTGTACGCCAACTGTCCGTTGGGCTGCAACACCTGAAAGAAGCCGCGGCCTTGGATGGCCACGTCCAGCGGGTTGTCGGTCTCGGAGAAACTGCCCTGTGTAAAGATGATCTCGTTGCCGGACGGACGCGTGCCGAGCCCCAGTTGCAGGCCGACTGGAACCACAGTCTGCTGGCTGGCGGAAGCCCCCGGCTGCATGATGTTCTGGTAGAGCAGATCCTGAAACTGAACGACACGCTGCTTATATCCGTTGGTGTTGGCGTTCGCCAGGTTGTTGGCGATATTGTCTACGTTCATCTGTTGCGCCGTCATACCGCTGGCGGCAATGAAAAGCGCTCTCATCATTAGCTTGCTCCTTGTTTTCTCCCGCGAAATCTTACGAAGCTACGCGGGCCACCTCTTCAACGGCCTCGCGATTCATCTGCGATCCTAACGTAGCGGCCTTCTGCAGCATTTCAAATTGCCGCATGACCGCCACCAAGCGCACAGCCGATTCCGCGGCGGCGCCATTGGAACTCTCCAGCCGGCCCTGTTCGACTTGCGCGCCGGATGCGGGCTGGGATGCCACTGCGCTCCGAAAATAGCTGGCCCCTTGCTTGACCAGCGAACCCGTGTCGGAGAAATCCGCGATCTCGAGGCGGCCCAAAGTCTGGCCATTTTGCGACACAGTGCCGTCGGGCGAGACCTCCAACGCGCCGGACGGCTGGATCTGCAGATTTCCGCCGGATACCGTGCGCACCGGGTACCCTTCCGCAGTGACCAAAGATCCGCCGGGCGATACGCGAAAGCTCCCATTGCGCGTGAAAAGGCTGCCGGAAGGCCCATCCACCGCGAAGAAGCCTTTGCCGGAAAGCGCCAGATCCGAGGCGCTGCCGGTCGTGCGCAGCGTTCCCTGCGAAAAATCGGTCCAGGGACGCTCGATAACCGGCAGGGTAGCCGCAGATCCGTCCTCAGCGCCCGCTTCCGGCGATACGTAAAGGTTGTAGAACTCGCGGTCAGTCTTGTAGCCGCCGGTTTCCGTGTTGGCCAGATTGTTCGCCAGCATGTCCAACGACTCCATGCGGGCCTGCATTCCGCCGGCGGCAGCGATCGTCAGTGGGTCCATTGCACACTCACGCCTATTGGGATGCATGCGGAGAGCCACAGGCCGGGCAAGGAAAAACAACGCTTTGTGGGTTGTCAAACGGGACAAGATCGTGCCGCGTTCCGGCTGGCGCCAAAATCTTGGCGGTCGCCGAGCGCCTATCTGCCTGAAATCGAGTGCAACGCGTATGGATCTTCAGGTGCATTCGATCGGAGCGTGATCGCCGCTTCCTCGGGACTCTGCAATGCCGGAATGGGCGCCAACCAGGTTTCCAGCCCAGCCGCGCTCCCAGGGTCGTCCGGCTCCTCCGGAACGCCTACCGCGGGCGGTTTCTGGTCCTTCCTGGATGGCTGCCCGGACATGGACTTTAGCAAGGACTTGTTCGGGCCGGATCCCGGTCCAGCGCCGGAAGAAAAGCGAAATCGCGAGGGCCAATCTGTTCCGGTTGCGGTGACGTTGCTGCCAGGCAACGCCAGCCTTCCGGTCCTGGATTGGGGATGGAGCCTTCCGGCGGCGGAACTGCCCAATAGCCCCACTGCGGCTGCAGCCCCTCATACGGCACCGAACCTGCCCAGCGCCGAAAGCCAGCGTCCGCCCGCAGGATTCTTTCCCGCGCAGCCTCAGCAGATGCGGAATCCTCAGGTGGCCGCCGGGCGAGCGGAAGGAACTTCGGAACTGGCGTTTGCGGCCCGGTTGTTGCAACCCGCTGGCGACCCACCTTCCGAAACGGCGGCCCTGACACCACCGTCGAGCGACTCCCGGACAGCGCTTCTCCCATCCATCTTGCCACCAGGGCCCGCCCGCGTGCCTGGGGCGGCAACCTCACACCAGGCGGCGCCAGGTCCCGAAGCGGATGCGGAGCAGCCCGTCGAGCCGCCGCAGGGTGCGGCTGCCAATGCAGATGCCTCCGCAGACCAGGGCGATCCGAGCCAGGTTCCGGTAGCGTCCGCCAAAGTAGCGCCGCCGGCCCGCGAAGGGGACCGCAGCGACCCTGCGCAGGCGGAACAGCCCGTGGCGAAGATCGTGCCAGGCGCGCCGCTGCCGGTCGCTACAGACCGGGATGGCCCGTCCAGTCCAGCGCCGCAGGCAAAGGATGTGAATACGGTGCGGCCTCCCGAACCCGAACCAATCTTGCCACCGGTTCAGCCGCCATCGCACGATGTCTCGCTGCGGCTCGCCGACGGCCAAAGCAGCGTGGATATCCGCATGACGGAGCGCGCCGGCGAGATCCGCGTGCTGGTGCAGACTCCCGACCACGAACTGGCCAACTCGCTCCGCAGCGAACTTCCGGATCTGGTCGGCAAGCTGCGGCAGAGCGGCTTCAACGCGGAGACTTGGCGCCCGGCGCCTCTGGCACAAACCGACGGAGGCCGGCGCAGCGGTGCGGACAGTTCGGCGGGATCCTCTCAACAGCATTCGGCGGGCGCCCGCAAGGACGGCCGCCAACAGCAAAAGCAGCAGCAAGATCAACCCCGTTGGGTCGGCGAATGGCAACTGAGTCTCGACCCGGCACAGGAGGCCTCAACATGACGATTCAACCAATGGCAACGCCCACCGCCGCCCCGGCGACCGGCACGACGGCGTCGCAGGGCAGTTCGCCGGACGACGTGAACGAGAATGAGTTTCTACAGCTCCTGGTGGCCCAGATTCAATATCAGGACCCCACCAACCCCACCGACAGCACGACGTTCGTGACGCAACTGGCGCAGTTCAGTTCGCTCGAACAACTGATCGCGATTCGTGGCGATCTTGACAGTCAAGCGCAGTCCGGGACCAGCGGCACTCAGAATACAACTTCCAATCAAGGAGGAAACTAACGATGTTTGCAGCATTCAGCACTGCACTATCCGCATTGGACGCCAACGGCGTAGCCGTCGCCGTGGTCGGCAACAACCTGGCCAACATGAATACCACCGGTTATAAAGAAAGCGTCGCTTACTTCCAAGACTTGGTCAGCGAATCGATGAACGCCGGCCAGACTCAAGTAGGCTTCGGCGTGGCCCCGCCGCTGACCATCACGCAGTTTACCCAAGGCGCGATTCAGTCGAGCAGTGGATCTCTCGACGCGGCCATCCAGGGGAGCGGCTTTTTCGTGGTAAACAATAATGGCACAACCCAGTACACGCGGGCCGGCAGTTTCCAGGTAGACCTCTCGGGTAACCTGCTCACTCCTAGCGGACAACTCGTTCAAGGCTGGATGGCCACAGGCGGAGTGGTCGACACCGGCGGGCCCATAGGCAACATCACTGTGCCCGTGGGCGCCATGCAAGCGCCGCAGGCCACCCAGAACATGACCCTGAGCGCCAACTTCGACGCATCTGCCGCCACGGGTTCGGCATCCGACTGGTCCGCTCCCGTAACGGTCTATGACTCCTTGGGGAACGCGCATGTGTTGACCCTCAATTTCCAGCAGACTGCCGCCAACACCTGGTCTTGCCAAGCCACCGTCCCCGGCGCGGATGTCCAGGGCGGCACGGCGGGCACGCCATACGATGTTGGGAGTCCCGTCACCCTGCAATTTAACAGCAGCGGGCAGTTGACTAGCACGACGCCAGCCGAACCCATTACCTTCGCGTTTCAGCCCGGCGACGGCGCCGCGCCCATGAGCGTCAACTGGAATCCGATCGATTCGGACGGCGCCAGCACGCTTACCCAGTTCGCCCAGAGTTCGGCCACCTCCGCGACCACGCAGGACGGCTCGGCGGCTTCCCAGCTTACGCAGGTCACTATGGGCAACGGGGGCCAGTTGCTGGCTTCCTACTCCAGTGGCCAACAAGTGGTTGTCGGACAAGTGGCCATCGCTAACGTGCAAAACCCGCAAACTCTGGTTTCGGTCGGAAACAACAGCTACCAGGTGAGCGCCGACACTGCCGCGCCGGCCATTGGAGCCCCCGGTACCGGCGGGCGCGGCACAATAGTCGGCGGCGCGCTGGAATCCTCCAATGTGGACATGGCCACGGAACTCACCAATTTGATCGTGCTGCAGAGCGCCTACCAGGCCAATTCCAAAGTGGTGACAACCGTGGATACGCTGGCCCAGGCCACCACCAACCTGATCACCTAAGGAGCGCCGGAACATGACAGCCATGGAAGAGATCGCCGCCTTCGCCGATGTGCCCGTGGACATCGAAGCGGAGCTGGACCGCCGCATACTCACCGTGCGCCAAATCCTGCAACTGGAGCCCGGCAGCCTGATCGGCATGAAGCGGTCGGCGGGAGAAAACATCGATCTGTACGTGGGGGGCAGTCTGATTGGCTGCGGCGAGATCGTGGTCGTCGAGAACACTCTGGGCGTCCGCATTACGGATTTTAAGGGCGATGCGTGAGGGGAAATGAGGCGTATATGGAATTGATCCGGCAAATACTGGCAGTGAGCGGCGTGCTCCTGCTGCTGGCCGTGTCCCTTTGGTGGCTGCGCCGCAGAGGGCTGGCCCGATACGGCATGCGGCCCACGCGCGGCGCCCGGCAGCGCACTTTGGAAGCGGTCGAGCGGCTTGCCCTAGGACCGCAGCACTCGCTCCACTTGGTGCGGCTGTCCAGCCGCGGGCTGCTGGTGGGGGTCTCGCCGGCAGGATGCGCGGTGCTGGAGAGTTTTGACTGGGCGGCAGTGGAGCGCACCGGCCGTCCGGAGGCCGCCTGATGGCGCGCCGCCTGGCTTTTTTGGGGGGCCTCACGCTGTTCCTCCCGCTAGCCGCCTGGGCAGCTCCGTCCACCCCCTGGCTGGGGACCGGCAAGGCTGGCTCGCTCAGCGAACCGATGCAGATCGTCTTGCTGTTGACGGCCCTGACGCTTCTGCCAGCCGCGCTAGTCTCGGTCACTCCTTTCTTGCGGACCATCGTGGTGCTACATTTCCTGCGGCAGGCGCTGGGAACGCAGACAGCGCCTTCCAACCAGGTGCTGACGGGTCTGGCGCTGTTCCTCACCCTGCTCACCATGCAACCGGTGGCCGGCCAGATTTACGAAAAGGCCTGGATTCCCATGGAAAATGGCCAGATGACAGCCGCACAGGCCGCGCAGGAGGCAGCCCGCCCGCTGCGTCAGTTCTGGATCCGCTTTGCCAAGGAGAAAGACATCGCGTTGTTTGTGGAGGTCGCGCATGCCCGCGCTCCCCGCTCTCCGGCCGATCTAGATCTCGAAGTCCTGATTCCGGCCTATATCCTGTCCGAGCTGAAGGCTTCTTTCCAGATCGGTGCGGTGCTCTACCTCCCGTTCCTGGTGATCGATTTGGTGGTCGCCTCGGTCACCGTTTCGGTAGGCATGATCCAATTGCCGCCGGTGATGATCTCGGCTCCCTTCAAGATTCTGCTGTTCGTTCTGGTGGATGGATGGAACCTGGTGATCGGGTCACTTATGAAGAGCATCGCCTGAGGTTCCGCGAATGTCCACCGATTTTGTCGTCGAAATCCTGCGCCAGGCTCTGATGCTGGCTCTCTCTCTGGCCGGACCGCTGCTCCTGATTGGTTTCGCAGCCAGCATACTGATCAGCCTCGTGCAGATCACGACCTCCATACAGGACACCGCGTTCGGCACCATTCCCCGGCTGGTCGTCTTTCTGCTCGCCATCCTGCTGTTGATGCCGTGGATGATCCAGCGCATTACGGCTTATACCGCGGCGCTGCTGGGGGACCTGGGGCGCTATGCCCGCTGACCTCGCGCTGGGGCTCCCCGCTCTCTACGGATTCCTGCTGGTGCTGGCGCGGGTCTCGGGAGTCTTCGCGTTTGTGCCGCTTCCCGGCTTTCAGAGCGCCCCACCGATGGCGCGCATTGTGCTGTCGGTGGCGATTACTTTGTCCCTGTTTCCCCGCTGGCCCCGGCCGGACGCGGCGCAGGCCGGGGCCGGACGCCTGCTGATGTGGGTGCTGCCGGAGCTGGCTGTGGGGGTCGTCATCGGTCTGGCGGTAGCCTTCCTCCTGGAGGCCTTCCTGATGGGCGCGCAGGTCCTCAGCTTGAACGCCGGGTTCAGTTTCGCCTCCACCATCGATCCCACTACGCAGGCCGAGTCGGGCGTTCTGGTGGTCTTTGCGCAGTTGGCGGGCGGGCTGATCTTCTGCTCTCTAGGCTTGGACCGGGAAGTGATCCGCACGCTGGCCTACAGCCTGGAGACGCATCCCGCGGGCGCCTGGTTTGCGCCGCGCGCGGCGGAGGCGCTCATCCGCCTGGGCGGGGACATGCTGGCCCTGGCACTGCGGCTGGCCTTACCCGCGGTCGCGCTGCTGGTTTTGGCGGACGTTGCCCTGGGGCTGGTGGGACGGCTCAACGCCCAACTGCAGTTGTTGACCATGGCGTTTCCGGTCAAAATGATGGCGGCCCTGGTGCTTTTGGCCTGGATCACCGCACTGCTCCCCAAGCTTCTGACGGCCTATGCGGGAGCGGTCTTCGGTGCCCTGCGCCAGGTACTGCGCTTCTGAGCGGGAAGACGAATCCGTGCCGGATCAAGGCCAGAGAACCGAACAGCCGACCGCCAAGCGCCTGGACAAGGCGCGCCGGGAGGGGCAATTCCCCACCGCGCGCGATTTCGTTTCGGCGGTGCAGTTTCTGGCTTTCGTCGCGGTGCTCGGGGCCTGGGGCGGGCAATGGTTCGGAGAACTGCGCCTGTTAATGCGCCAGACGCTCGCGGCGGCCTTCTCGGCGAATCCGCCGGCCGCGCAGGCCGTGGAGCTTAGCCGCTATCTGCTGCTGAGCATACTTCGGCTGCTGGCACCGGCCGGAGGCGTGCTGTTGCTGGTGACGGTTGGCGTACAACTGATCGCCACGCGCATGGGAGTGAGTCTCAAAAAACTGGCGCCGGATCTCAAGCGGCTGAACCCGTTGGCCCGCCTGCGCGAACTGCCGCGGCAGAATCTGCCCGCGCTTCTGCGCGCCGTGGTGATGCTGCCGCTGTTCGGGCTGGCGATCTACGGGATCGTCCGGGACAACCTGTTCGCCTACCTGGCGCTCCCGTTCCAGACCGTCGAGTCCGGTTTCCGGCAAGCTTGCGGCTCGCTCGGTGTGCTGCTGTGGAAAGCGGCCGGCGTTTTCCTGATCTTCGGCAGCGTGGACCTGTTCCGGCAGCAGCGGCGCTATCGCAAGGATCTGCGTATGAGCAAGCAGGAGATTCGCGACGAGGTCAAGGAGACCGAGGGCAATCCGCTTATGAAGTCGCGGATACGGCGCATACAGAGAGAGCGCCTGCGGCACAAGATGATGAAGGAAGTCCCCAAGGCCACCGCGGTGATCGTTAACCCCACGCATTATGCGGTGGCGTTGCGCTATTCCCTGGATTCCATGGCCACGCCGGTGGTGGTGGCCAAGGGAAAGAATTATCTGGCGCAGCGCATTCGCCAGCGCGCCGTCGAGTACCAGGTGCCCATTATCGAGAATCCACCGCTGGCGCAGGCGCTATACCGTTCCGTGGAGGTCGGACAGGAGATCCCGGCGCACCTGTATCGCGCCGTGGCGGAGATCCTGGCCTATGTTTACAAACTCATGAACGGCCGATTACCTGGTTAGCGGCGCGCACCGCGGACCTCTTCGCAAAGCGCCGATTCGATATGGGCGGCGCGCCGGCGACGCGGTACGTGGGGACACGCGGAAATGGAGATACGGCGCCCGCAATGACCGCGCGCGGCCGGCTGGTGGTTAGAGGAAAGGGCGGCATTGGAATCGGCGAGAGCCGGCCACCGAAAGCCGCCCATGAGGTCGAGGAGTGGCATGGCGGAAGCGACGGCAATTGCCAAGACGAGCTGGAAACCGCTCGAGTTTTTGACCGGCGGAGGCGCCGCGGAACTGGGTGTGCCCGTGGCCGTGCTGGCCATTGTGGTGGCCCTGATCACGCCGCTGCCGGGCTTTGTGCTGGACTTCCTGCTGGTGGTGGACATCATGATGTCGGTGATCGTCATGATGGTGGCGATGTATATCACGCGGCCGGTGGAGTTCAGCGTCTTCCCCACCACCCTGCTGCTGCTAACGCTGTACCGGCTGGCCTTGAACATCTCCTCGGCGCGGCTCATCCTGCTGAACGGCAATACAGGAACCTCCGCGGCCGGGCACGTCATAGAAGCCTTTGGCAGCTTCGTGGTGGGCGGCAACTATATCATCGGCACGGTGATCTTCCTGGTGTTGATCGCCATACAGTACATAGTCATCAACCACGGCGCGGTGCGCATCTCCGAGGTCACCGCGCGCTTCACGCTGGACGCGCTGCCCGGAAAGCAGATGTCGATCGATTCGGACCTAAGCTCCGGGCTTATTGATGAGGCCGAGGCTCGCCGGCGGCGCAAACAACTGGCGGCCGAGGCGGAGTTCTACGGCGCCATGGACGGCGCTTCCCGCTTCACCCAGCGCGATGCGGTGGCCAGCATCCTCATCACCGGCATCAATATCGTCGCGGGCTTCCTGATCGGCGTGCTGCAGCACGGCATGGAGTTGCGGCATGCGCTCGAAACTTACACGGTGCTCACCATAGGCGACGGTCTGGTGACGGTGATCCCGGCCCTTATGATCTCCATTTCGGGTGGACTGATCATCACCCGGACCAGCTCGGACGCGCGGCTCGGCGCAGACTTTCGTAAACAGGTTTTTGGCAGCGCGCAGCCCCTGTTCCTGGCCAGCGGCGTACTGATCGCGCTGGCCTGCTTTCCGGGTCTGCCCGGAATCCCCTTTTTACTGCTGGGCGTGGGTCTGGGCGCGGCGGCCTGGCGCATGCGTGCGCGGCCCGCTCCCAAAGAGCAAGCCGCGCAAGCGGCGAAACCCGCCCGCGAGAATCTGGAGGGCCTGCTGCGCGTCGAGCCGCTGGCGATCGAAGTGGGGCTGGGGCTGGTCAAGATGGTGGAGGGTGCGCAGAACTCGCCGCTGTTGCGCCGTATCTCGGGAATCCGCCGGCAGCTCGCCGCGGACCTGGGCTTCCTGTTGCCGCCGGTGCGGGTGGCCGATAATCTGTCGTTGCGCGCGCGCGAGTATGTGATTTCGCTGAAGGGCGCGGAAGTCTCCCGCTATGAGCTGCCGCAGGGCTGCCAGTTGGCCATTCCCGCCGGGCACGCGGCCCCGGCCTTGGAAGGCACACCGACGCGGGAGCCGGCCTTCGGACTGGCGGCTTGGTGGGTTCCGGATGCACGCGCCGAGCAGGCCCGCGCCGCCGGGTACACCCTGGTGGATGCGGTCAGCGTGCTGGGCACGCACATTGCGGAACTGGTGCGCCGGCACTCCCACGAGCTTTTCTCGCGCCAGGACGCCAAGAAAGTGCTGGACCTGGTGGCCCTGGAACAGCCCAAGGTAGTCGAGGACCTGGTACCCAAACAGCTCCCGCTTTCCGTGGTGCAGCGCGTGTTGCAGAACCTGCTGCGCGAACGGGTTTCCATCCGCGATACGGGCTCCATCTTGGAGGCGCTAGGCGAAGCGGCGCTGTCCACGCGCAACCTGGTGCTGCTTACCGAGTACGCCAGGCAGTCCATCCGCCGCACGGTGGTGAAGCGCTATCTGGATGCGGCAGGCAACTTGCCGGCCTATTTTCTGGACGCCTCCATCGAGCAGGCCGTGGAATCGGCGGTGGAGCATGGCGAGCAGAACAGCCACCTGAGCATGGCGCCGCAGACTATTCGCGAAATTCTGGATCGCATCCAGCGCAAGATCGGAGTTCCGGAAGGGACCGTGGCGGCGGTGACCACTTCCGGCGCCCGTCATTTCCTGCGGCAGATCGTCGAGCCGTCGCTCCCCAATCTCTTTTTCCTGTCCCACAACGAGATACCGGCCGGCGTGAAGGTAGTGTCCCTGGGGGTCATTCAGTAGAGGAGAAAACATGCGCATCAAATCGTTCTATGCAGGCACGGTGGAAGGGGCGGTGGCCTTGGCCCGCCGGGAGTTGGGCCCAGACGCCATGCTGGTCGAGTCCCGCAAAGCGCCGCTTGAGGCGCGCCACCTGGGAGAGTACGAGGTGGTGTGCGCCATCGTGCCGGAAACCGGGGCGGCGAAGCCCGGCCAGCCGTCCGTCGAAAACCCGGCGGCGCAAGATACCCGGCTCGCCCGGGAGCTGGCCGAGATGCGCAAGCAACTGGATGTGATGGGCAAGACCATCACCCGTTCGGCCTGGAGCGGGCCGCGCTGGTCGATGGCCAGCCCGGCGCTGTCCGAATTGCACGCTCGCCTGATGGCCGCCGATATCGACGGCGAGTTGGTTCAGCAGATAGTGGACGCGGTCTGCCAACACCCGGCCGACCCGCCGGCCTCCAGCGCGGGGCTGGAGAGCGCGGTGCGCGCGGAGCTTGAAAAGCGCATCCTGGTGAACTCCACGCTGGCCACCGCGGCCTCCGAGGCCCCCCCCATCGCCGCCCTGGTGGGGCCTCCGGGCGCCGGCAAGACGACCACGCTCGCCAAGCTGGCCGTATCCTGCGGGCTCACCACCCGCCGCCCCCTGCAACTGTTTTCCGTCGACGATTACCGGGTGGCCGGGGCCGACCAATTGCGCTCTTACGCCACCATCCTGGGCGCCGGCTTCCAGGCCTTGGAAACCGTGGGTGCGCTGGCGCAGGCGCTGGAGGAGCAACGCGGCAAAGGGTTGATTCTGATCGACACCCCCGGTTACGGCCCGCGCGACATGGATCGCGCCACCGATCTGGCCCGCTTCTTGTCCACGCGGCCCGACATTTCAGCCCATCTGGTGTTAACGGCATCCATGAAATCCGCCGATCTAACCCATGTGGCGGACCGCTTTGAGATCTTCCGTCCGGCCAGCCTTCTTTTTACCCGGCTGGACGAGACCGATTCCTTCGGCACGGCGTTTTCGCTCGCCGTGCGCCGCGCCCGGCCGATTTCGTTCCTGGGAAACGGGCAAGAGATCCCGGACGATCTGGAGCCGGCCACCAGCGAGCGCATCTTGGGTTTGTTGTGGCCGGAGCCTGTCTGGGCGGTGCGGTCAGCCGCATGAAGGGAATCCCTTAGCCGTGATGCCAAACGCATATTGCCGCCAAGACGCCGGGGAAGAGAGCGCCGGCCAACGGGAGCGGCTCATTCTGGAGCATCTGCCGCAGGTCCGGCTGATTGCCCGGCGGATTCACGGCCGTTTGCCGGAGAATGTCAGCCTGGAGGATCTGGTCTCGGCGGGGATCATCGGCCTGATTGCGGCCATCGACCAGTACGATCCCGCGCAAAACGTCAAGCTGAAGACCTACGCGGAGCATAAAATCCGGGGCGCCATCCTGGACAGCCTGCGCGGTCTGGACTGGGCGCCGCGGCAAAGACGCAAGAAAGCCAAACAGATCGAGTTTGCTATTTCGCAGGCGGAACAGCGGCTGCACCGCACTCCCGGAGAGGAGGAGATCGCCGCCGAGATGGGCTTGGATCTGGAAGAATATCACCGCTGGCTGGTCGAAGTGCAAGGCCTTAACCTGGGCAGTCTGGATTACACTTCGGAGAACGGCGAGGGGCAGACTTTGCTCGAGTACATCAGCGACGATCAGGATTTGCTGCCGTCGCAACTGCTGGAGCGGTCTCAGTTGGAGAAACTGCTGGCCGACGCCATCCGCAATATGCCCTCCATGGAACGTACCGTATTAGGCCTCTACTATCTGGAAGAACTGTCGCTGCGGGAAATCGCCCAGATAGTGGATCTGCACGAGTCGCGCATCTCGCATCTGAAATCGCAGGCAATTCTGCGGCTGCGGGCGGATATCTGCAAGGTATGGCCCAACCCGGGCGGAGGTGTAATGTGAACCCGGATCAAACGCATCCCGGAAGCTGGTTTGCCGAGGAGTGGACGGCCCTGCTCGCGACCGTGCTGGAGTCGCTTGGCGGGGAGCGCCCTAAATTGACATGCACGGCGCCGGAGAGCGGCGCCACGCTGGCCGCCACCAGCCAGGAGATCGGCGAACAGCACGGCGCCATCCTGTGGTTCGAGCAGGGGTTCCCCCTGCCCGGGGCGCCCGCCATCTGGATCGGCGCACCGCAAAACCACTGGTCCCAACTGGCGGGCCGTGTCCTGGGCGCGGCCGGTGTGGAGGATGCCGATCAGGCGCGGGAAACCTATCTTGAGATCCTGCAGCAATCGCTGGCCGAGTTGTCCCGCAGCGCCGGCCGCCGGTGGAACCAGCAGATCGAGTGCGCCGCCTTGAAGGAACACCCCGGCGCGCCGCCGGACGGCGAATTCTACCTCGTCGAAGGAACCTATCCAGACGCGCCAATCTCCCCTCTGCTGATAGCCGTTACCGGCGCACCCGAGGACCCGCCCGCCGAAACGGTTGCGCTGCCGGAGCCCGCAGTCCAGGACGCTGTTCCGGCTGGGCCCCAGTCTTCGCCGCAGTCCAAGACCTTCGATCTGCTCATGGGGGTGGAGTTGCCGGTGAGCGTGTCGTTCGGGCATGTGCAACTCGCCTTGAAGGAGGTCCTCAAATTAACTGCGGGGTCTATTATCGAGTTGAACCGCACGGTAGATGAGCCAGTCGAAGTGATTGTCAACAACTGCGTGGTGGCCCGCGGAGAAGTGGTGGTGGTGGAAGGCAATTACGGTGTCCGCATCCATCAGATCATGAGCCGCCAGGAGCGCCTGGAGACGCTGCCATGAGCTCTTTGACCTCGGGCTCCGGAAACCTGGCGTGGCTGCTGCAGCCGCTGGTCTTCTATGCCCTGCTGGCCGCAGGCCTGGGGCTGTGCCTGCATCTGTTCGTGACGCTCAAAGTCGAATTGCGCGCGCAGTCGCGGCATCGCCTCGCGGACGAGCAGCAGGTGCACAATCTGGAGAGCGCCCTGCGGGAGGCGCACCTCGCGGTGGAGCGCCTGGAGAGCGATCTGCGTGAA
>Ga0187855_10000559_pt1 | contig 32199 bp, 31 predicted proteins | sample June2016WEW_8_10_2_FD_132969 | JGI IMG/M metagenome (GOLD analysis project Ga0187855, IMG submission 132969) | Peatland microbial communities from SPRUCE experiment site at the Marcell Experimental Forest, Minnesota, USA - June2016WEW_8_10 | ecosystem: Environmental > Terrestrial > Soil >...
GCTGCCGCTGGCCGGGTGCGTGCTGCTGGTGAGCGGGCGGGCGTCGTTCGAGCTCACCCAGAAGGCGCTGATGGCCGGGATGCCCATCCTGGCCGCGGTCTCCGCGCCGTCCTCACTGGCGGCGGAACTCGCCGAGGAGTCCGGCATGACCCTGGTCGGCTTCCTGCGCGGCTCGTCGATGAACGTCTACACCGGGGCGCAGCGGCTGGTCATCGAGGGGCCCGCCGGGCTGGACCCGGGACAGCACACCCTCGCCGGGCAGGCTGCGGCTGAGCCGGGACTGACTGCTGGCGGCCGGACCGGGTGATCCCCGGCGGCCAGCCGGCCGCCGGGGACAGCGGGCTCAGGCGCTGGCGGCGTCGGCGACACCCCAGCGGCGCCGGATCCGGCCGTTGATGAGGTTGAACAGCATGTCCACCACGATCCCGATGACCAGGATCACCAGGATGATCGAGATCGCCCCCGCCATGTCCGCCTGGTCCTGATCGTTGCTCAGCAGCACGCCGAGCGAGGGCTGGCCGAGGATGATGACGACGATCTCGGCGGCGATCAGCCCGTGCCAGCCGAAGGCCCAGCCCTGCTTGAGCCCGCTCACGAAGGCGGGCAGGGTGGCTGGCATGATCACGTGCCGGTAGAGGGAGACGCGGCGCAGCCCCATGGTCTTGCCCGCCCGCAGCAGCAGCGGCGGCAGGAAGTCCGCTCCCGCGATAAGACCGTTAGCGATGGCAGGTGCCGCGGTCATCACGATGACGAACAGGATCGCGGTCGTGTTGGCCCCGAACAGGATGATGGCGAAGGGAACCCACACGATCGAGGGCAGCGTCTGCAGCGCGGTGATCAGCGAGCCGACCGCGGCCCGCAGCGGCTTGATCCTGGAGACCAGGGCGCCCACCACGGTACCGAGGACGAGGGCCAGCGCGAACCCGATGACCGCCCGGCGCAGCGTGGTGCCGATCCCCGACCAGAGCTGGGCGGTATGCAACTGGTGCCACAGGTCAGTCAGGGTGGTCGCCGGGCCGGGCAGGATCGCGCTCTTGAAGCCGCTGAGATAGATCAGCTGCCAGATGGCCAGGGCGAGTACCAGGGCCAGCAGCTTGGGCCAGGCCGCAGCCCAAACCCTGGCCGCGACGTGCCGCTTGGCCTGCTGCGGCACGGCCAGCTCCAGCTGGTCCAGGCCGGCCAGGGCCGCGGTCGGCTCCTGCGGGGTCTCAACGGCCATGGCGGACGATCTCCTCACGCAGCCGGTCCTTGATCTTGATCGCGAGGCCCACCGTGTCTGCGGAGTCCATCCCCCGCGGGCGCTCGAAGTCCACCCCGAATTCGCCGATCACCCGTCCGGGCCGGCTGCTCAGCAGCACGACCCGGTCGCCCAGGCGGACCGCCTCGCGCACCTCGTGGGTGACGAACAGGATGCTCAGCTGCTGCCGCCGCCAGATGCCCTCCAGGACCTCGTGCAGCAGGTCCCGGGTCATCGCGTCGAGCGCCCCGAACGGCTCGTCCATCAGCAGCACGTCCGCGTCCTGGGCCAGGGCCCGGGCCAGCGCGACCCGCTGCCGCATCCCGCCGGACAGCTGATGCGGGCGCTTGTCGCCGAACGAGCTCAGCTGCACCAGGTCGAGCAGCTCGGTCACCCGTTCCCGGCGTTCCGCCTTCGGCACGCCGCTGGCGCGCATCGGCATTTCCACGTTTTTCGCCGCGGTCAGCCAGGGGAACAGCGCGGACTCCTGGAACATCAGCGTGACCCGTCGCCCGCCGGTGGACACCTCCCCCGAGCTGGGCGCGTCCAGGCCTGCCACCAGGTTCAGCAGGGTGCTCTTACCGCAGCCGGACGCGCCGATCAGGCAGACGAACTCGCCCGGGGCGACGGACAGCGAGATCCGGTCCAGGGCCACCAGCGCGGTGTCGCCCCGGCCGAAGGTCTTGGAGACCTCGGTGATCTGGACGGCCGCCCCGGCCCTGGTCTCGTCCAGCCGGGGATCGGTCGCCATGGAGGCTCCAGTCGCTGCCTGAGATAGGGCTGACGCCCCCGGGACCAGTCCCGGGGGCGTAGCACCGCGTGAATCAAGGCTCATGGGCTCACCTGTGTTTGTCCGTCGGCTTTCAGCAGGGCGTTGAGCGGACCTAGATCGTAGATGCCGTTCAGGTTGACCGGGGTGAGCAGCCCCACCGCCTCGGCGTGCTTGGCGTCGGTGGCGAGCGAGGATGCGATCGGGTCGTTGGTGAACGTGATCTGCTTGAAGGACGCCTGGAGGGCGGAGCTCTTCAGGCCCTTGCCGAGCAGCGTGGTCAGCTCGGCGTTGGCGGCTGCCGCGGCGGACGAGGGGTTGGCGTTGATGTACTTGATCGACTCAATGTTCGCCTTGAGCAGGTCGCTGACCACGCTGGGGTTCGCCTTCAGGAAGGACTGCGCGACGACGAGGTTGGTGGTCACGAACTTGCCATCCGGCCACAGGCTGGCCTCGTTCACCAGTTCCTTGCCGCCGTCCGCGACCATCTCGGCGTCGTAAGGAGCCGGTTCCCAGCCGCCCGCGATCTGGCCGGACTTGAACTCCAGCACCGCGTCGGAGTTGGGCGTGATCGGCGTGACGGAGACGTCGCCGCCGCCGGTCTGGGTGGTGGTCAGCCCGTGGGACTTGAGGTAGTAGCGCAGCGCCACGTCCTGGGTGTTGCCCAGCGACGGCGTGGCCAGCTTCTGGCCCTTGAGCTGGCTGACGCTGCTGATACTCGGCTTGACCACGAGGGCCGCGCCGCCCGAGGCTGCCCCGGAGATGATCTTGATGGCCTTGCCGCTGGACTTTTCCCAGGCGTTGATGGCCGGGTTGGGGCCGACGTAGGCCGCGTCCAGCTGGCCGGCCAGCAGGGCGGTGGTCTCCTGGGTGCCGGAGCTGAAGACCGAGGTCTTGAGCGTGACCCCGCTGCCCAGGTTCTTGGTGAAGAAGCCCTTGTTCAGCGCGACCAGGGCCGGCGCGTGGGTGATGTTAGCCAGGAAACCCAGCCGCAGCGTCACGTGGCTGCTGGCGCTGCTACTGCTGGTGCTACTACTACCACTGGAACCGGAGGAGGCCGACGACCCGCACGCGGCTGCTAGGGCTGTGATCGCTGCGGCTCCGGCAGCAAGCGCCACTCGTCTCATCTAAGGACCACCTTGTCGATCAGGTTAGTATGTCGATCTGTTTGATAGGCAAGGCCGATTAAACCATACCCACGCTCGAGGGGGGCAAATCCTGCCAGGGCGCGGCGAGTGGGGCTGTTGAAGAGACCTTGCCGGACCTGGCGGGACGGCGCCTGCCGCACGTTGAGTTGCGGTTCAGTAACTATTCGTTAACCACGCAATCACGTCCCCGACTCGTTGGCGTTACCATCCGTTTAGAATTGGCTGCTTCCTGTCGCCAGGTGAGCCGACTCATTGCTGAACTCGATCACCCTGGCCGCTTCCCCGGCCGGCGCCCTGATCTTCGGGCGGGGTGACGGATATCCCAGGGCGCAAGCGGATCTACGGCTACGAGGTGCTGATCCTGGCTATCCGCGCCATCGCGTCCGCGTGCGCGTTCCTGCTCATCCTCCGCGCCGCCGGCGGCTCAGCTGTCCCCCGCGGTTTGGAGGTCGACGCCTTCCACCGACGGGTGTTTTTGCAGGCACGTCTCGAGCCGTGCGAGTTGCGCATCGCTGGCGTTGCTCACCAGGTAGATCACGTCATACAGGTTGTCTGAGGCCAGGTGATCGGTCGGCAGCGCTTCCGGCTTGGCCTGCGGGATGTGGGAGCAAGCGGCCCGGACCTGCAGCCGGGTGGCCCTGGTGGTCCCGTCCTTGAACTGGACGACTGCCTCCTGCTTGCCGAGCGCGGCGTCGAACTTGGCGCAGCCGCCCACCCCGGCGGCCAGGAGCACGGAGCCCGCGATCGTCAGGACCGCTACGCGTAGATGCACGGTGCACAGCTTACGATCGGTCACGGCCGGCACAGGCCACAGGGATCCGGGTACGGTACGGGCAGGAGGAACCATGCGCGGGTGGGTCACCACTCCCGCCGCTCGTCGCGCCGCCGGGAATGCGGCTCCTACCTGGAGGTACCGATGCCAGGCATGATCGAGGATTATGCGCTCATCGGCGACATGCGATCAGCGGCGCTGATCAGCCGGGACGGCTCGGTGGACTGGCTGTGCGTGCCCCGCTTCGACTCCGCCGCCTGTTTCGCCGCCCTGCTCGGCAGCGACGAGCACGGGCACTGGAGCATCGCCCCGGCCGCCGCGGCCGAGGCCGTCGACCAGGTGGACGGCGCACCCCACCCGCAGGCCAGCCGCCGATCTCAGGCCAGCACCCCTCCAGCCAGCACCGCTCCAGCCAGCACCGCTCCAGGGGACGCCAGCCCGGCCAGCACCGGCCCGGGCGCGGCCGGCCCGGCCAGCCAGCCGGGCGCCCCCCAGACCGTGGCCCCGGGCATCACGGTCACCCGCCGCTACCGGGGTGACACGCTGATCCTGGAGACGGACTGGCATACGCCCACGGGCGCCATCCGGGTCACCGACTTCATGCCTCCCCGGGACGGCAAGCCGGCCGCCCTGGTGCGCATCGTGGAAGGCCTGGCCGGGTCGGTGGACGTGTCCTGCGTGTTCCGGGTGCGGTTCGGCTACGGGCAGGTGATGCCGTGGGTGCGGCGGGTGGACAGCAACGTGGTGGCCGTGGCCGGCCCGGACGCGCTCTGGCTGGCCACGCCGGTCACGCTGACCGGCCGGGGCATGGCCCACCATGCCACCTTCGCCGTCATGGCCGGCGAGCGCGTCTCGTTCGTGCTGACCTGGGTGCCCTCGCACGAGGGTGCGCCGGAACATCTCGAGCCGCTCCGGGCCGAGGCGGAGACCCAGAACTTCTGGGACGAGTGGGTGTCCCGCTGCACCTACCAGGGGACCTACCGCGAGGCGGTGATCCGCTCCCTGATCACGCTGAAGGCGCTCACCTTCCAGCCCACCGGGGGCATCGTGGCCGCGGCCACCACCTCGCTGCCGGAGGACCTCGGCGGGGTGAGGAACTGGGACTACCGCTACTGCTGGCTGCGGGACGCCACCATCACCCTGGAGGCCCTGCTGCGCACCGGGTACACCGACGAGGCCTTCGCCTGGCGGGCCTGGCTGGCCCGGGCCGTGGCGGGCGACCCGCGCGACGTGCAGATCATGTACGGGGTGGCCGGCGAGCGCCGGCTCGACGAGTGGGAGGCCGACTGGCTGCCCGGCTACGAGAACTCCGCACCGGTGCGGATCGGCAACGCGGCGGTGAACCAGCGCCAGCTCGACGTCTACGGCGAGGTCATCGACGCGCTCTCGCTCGGCCGGGCATCCGGCATCGCGGCGGACCGGCACGCCTGGTCGCTGCAGCGAGCCCTGCTCTCCTTCCTGGAGAAGCACTGGGACGAGCCGGACGAGGGAATCTGGGAGGTCCGCGGCCCGCGGCGGCATTTCGTGCACTCCAAGGTGATGGCCTGGGTGGCCTTCGACCGCGCGGTCCGCATGGTCCGCGCGGTCGAAGGCGGCATGCCCGGGCCGGGCGAGAAGTGGCAGGCCATCCGGGACCAGATTCACCAGGAGGTTTGCGAGAAGGGCTACGACGAGAAGCGCGGCGCGTTCATGCAGTACTACGGCTCGTCCCAGCTCGACGCGGCCGTCCTGCTGATCCCGGAGGTGGGTTTCCTGCCGCCGGATGACCCCCGGGTCGTGTCGACGGTGCGGGCCGTGCAGCGCGAGCTGATGAGCGACGGTCTGGTGCGCCGCTACCAGCTGGCCGAGGACGACCCGGGCCAGACCAGCCCGGACGGGCTGCCCGGCAGCGAGGGCGCGTTCCTGGCCTGCAGCTTCTGGCTGGCCAACGCGCTGCACATGATCGGTGCGGAGGAGGAGGCCGAGAAGCTGTTCGGGCGGCTGCTGAGCCTGCGCAACGACCTGGGGCTGCTCAGCGAGGAATACGATCCCCGCTACGGGCGGCAGGTCGGCAACACCCCGCAGGCTTTCAGCCACGTGCCGCTGATCCAGGCCGCGCTCAACCTGGACCAGCACGCCGGCGCGCACTGCCGGGCGCGGGGCGCGGACGTGCCGTCCGTCCAGCGGCACGGCGAACGGTGACCGCGGCGCCCCGCCCCGCCGCCGATCCGGGCGACCACCCGGACGCGGGCAACGTCTCCCCCAGCCCGGCCCCGCCCGGGCCACGCCCGCACATTCTCGTCGTCAACGGACGGAAGGTCCGCCAGCCGGTGTTCGTCATCGGCGCCCCGTGCTCCGGTATCGATCTGCTGGCCCGCGCGCTGAAGCGGTCCTCGGGCTTCCACTTCACGCTGGGCCAGCGCTGGGTCATGCCGGTGGTGCAGGCCTTCGCCCGGCGGCCGTCGATCTCCCGGGGGAAACCCGAGGCCGCCGCGACCGTGTTGCGGGACGCGTTCGCCCAGGCCTGGCAGGTAACCGCGGACTGCTGCCTGGGCTGTACCCAGCAGTGCCGTGAGGCCGGCCGCCTGGATGGCGTCGGGCCGTGTGTCAGCCCGCAGTCGGTCATCCGCTACGGAGACGCCAGCCCCGACCTCATGTACTGCGCCGAGGCGCTGCTCGACGCGTTTCCGGACGCGCGGATCCTGCAGATCATCCGCGACGGCCGGGATGCGGTGGCCGGGATGCTGGCCGATCCGGCCGTGCTCGCCTGGTTCCGGCCGGGGTTCGTGGACATCGACGCCGAGTTCCCGCAGCCGCTGCTGGGCCTGGAGACCGACGCCGACCGGGCCGCCTGGCCCGGCCTGTCCATGACAGCCCGTTGCGCGATGCGCTGGCGGGGGACGGTGCGCCAGATGGCGCGGCTGCGCGGGCAGCTGTCCGCTGGCCAGATGGTCACCTTCCGTTACGAGGACGTGATCCGCCAGCCCGCCGATGCTGCCGCCGCCATCTCGGAATTCCTGTCCACCCCGGTGCACATGCTCGAGCCGGGCGCGCCGGGCCACTCGGCCGCGGCCGAGCCAGGCTCGTGGCGCCGCCTGCTGGTCCCGGCGCAGGCCGGTGAGATCGAGGCCGTCGCGGGTGAGGAACTGCGCCGGGTGGGATACGGCGCCTGAGAGGAAGACACCTGACGAGACCGGGCACCTGACGAGACGGACGCTGAGAGACGGGCGGGTGAGGAGGCCGACGTGGATCTGGGCCTGCGGGACCGGGTCTACCTGGTGACCGGCGGCAGCCGCGGGCTTGGCTACGCCGCCGCCGAGGCCCTGGTCGCCGAGGGAGCACGGGTAGTAGTTGGCGCCCGCAATGCCGCGGCCACGACGAGGGCGGCCGGGGCCCTCGGCCCGGGGCGAGCGGTGGGGGTGGCCGCCGACAACGCCGACCCCGGCACCCCCGGCAGGCTGATCAGCGCGGCCCGGGAGGAGTTCGGCCGCCTGGACGGCGCCCTGATCAGCGTGGGCGGGCCCGCTGGCGGCACGGCCGCGGACACCCCCGACGAGGCCTGGCAGGCCGCGTTCGGCAGCGTCTTCCTCGGGGCGGTACGGCTGAGCCGGGCGCTGGCGGCCGCGCTCACCGAGGGCGGGTCGATCGCGTTCGTGCTCTCCTCGTCGGTCCGTGTCCCGATCCCCTCGCTGGCCATTTCCAACGGGCTGCGCCCGGGCCTGGCCGGGTTCGCCAAGACCCTCGCCGACGAGCTGGGGCCGCGCGGGATCCGGGTGAACGGGCTCCTGCCAGGCTGGATCGCCACCGACCGGCTGCGCGAGCTCGGACCGGCCAGGGACGCGATGGCGGACAGCATCCCGCTGCGCCGCATCGGCGAGCCAGCCGAGTTCGGCCGGGCCGCCGCGTTCGTGCTATCCCCCGCGGCCAGCTACCTGACCGGGACGATGCTCCCGGTCGACGGCGGCGCGATGCGGGTCATCTGAGCGGCCGCGGCTGAACGGCCGCGGCTGAGCGGCGGCACCGGGTGAGCAGCACCGGCGGGGCGGCTACGAGCTGAGCGGCGTCGCAGCGGGCTCCTGCCGAGCGAACTGGGTATGGTACAGCTCCGCGTACAGCCCGCCCGCCGCCAGCAGGTCCTCGTGAGTACCGCGTTCCCGGACCTGGCCCTCGTCGATGACGAGGATCTGGTCTGCTTCCCGGATGGTGGACAGCCGGTGCGCGATGACCAGCGACGTCCGCCCGGTCAGCGCGGTCTTCAGCGCCGCCTGCACCGCCGCCTCGGACTCGGAGTCCAGGTGCGCGGTGGCCTCGTCCAGCACCACCACGGACGGGGCCTTGAGCAGCAGCCGCGCGATGGCCAGCCGCTGCTTTTCCCCGCCGGACAGCCGGTAGCCGCGGTCGCCCACCACCGTGTCCAGTCCGTCGGGCAGGGCGGAGATGAGCTCCCAGATCTGGGCCGCCTGGCACGCCGCGACGAGGTCTGCCTCGGTGGCCTCTGGCCGCGCGTAGCTGAGGTTGGTCCGGATGGTGTCGTGGAACATGTGCGCGTCCTGGGTGACCACGCCCACCGCGTCGTGCAGCGAGTCCAGGGTCACGTCGCGCAGGTCCTGACCGCCGATCAGCACCGCGCCCTCGTCCGGGTCGTACAGCCGCGACACCAGGTGGGTGATCGTGGTCTTGCCCGCGCCGGACGGCCCGACCAGGGCGGTCAGCTGCCCGGGCGGGGCCTGGAAGGTCACCCTGCGCAGCACCGGCTGGACGCTGCCCGCACGCTCGGGCACGGCGTGCGCGATCGACTCGAGCGAGGCCAGCGACACCTCACTGGCCGCCGGGTAGTGGAACGAGACGTGCTGGAAGTCGATGGCCGGGGCTGAACCAGGCCGGCCGCCGGCGGCCGGGGCGCTGGTGCGCAGTTGGACCGCCCCGCGCTTCTCCTGGATCAGCGGCTTCAGGTCCAGCACCTCGAAGACCCGGTCGAAGCTGACCAGGGCGGTCATCACGTCCACCTGGACATTAGACAGCGCGGTGATCGGGCCGTAGAGCCGGGCCAGCAGCGCGGTCAGCGCGACCAGCGTGCCGATCTGGAAGGCGTGGTGGATGACCAGAGTCCCGCCCACCCCGTAGACCACCGCGGTGGCCATCGAGGCCAGCAGGGTCAGCGCGATGAACAGGGTCCCGCCGTACATGGCGGTGACCACGCCGATGTCGCGGACCCGGGCCGCGCGCCCCGCGAACACCACGCTTTCCTGCTCCGGCTTCCCAAACAGCTTGACCAGCATCGCGCCGGCCACGTTGAACCGCTCGGTCATGGTCGAGCCCATCGCCGCGTCCAGCTGCATGGACTCGCGGGTCAGCCGCTGCAATCGCCGGCCGACCAGCCGGGCCGGGATCACGAAAGCGGGGATCATCACCAGGGTGATCGCCGTCACCAGCCAGGACAGGCTGAACATCGCGATCAGCACCAGGATCAGGGTCAGCGCGTTGGACACCACCGCGGCCAGGGTCGAGGTGAGCGCCTGCTGCGCGCCAATGACGTCACTGTTCAGCCGGCTGACCAGGGACCCGGTCTGGGCCCGGGTGAAGAAGGCGATCGGCTGCCGCTGCACGTGCGAGAACACCTCGGTGCGCAGGTCGTAGATCAGCCCCTCACCGATCCTCGCCGAGTACCAGCGCATCGCGACCGACAGCACCGCGCTGGCCAGCGCGATGCCCGCCACCACCGACGCCACCGCGATCACCACGCCGACGTTGCTGGCCAGGATGCCCCGGTCGATGATGGTCTTCATCAGCAGCGGCACCGCGACCGTGAAGACGGCGGCGAGCGCGTTCATGCCCAGGAACAGGGAGAGCTCACGGCGGTAGGGCCGCGCATAGGACATGATCCTGCGGACCGTGCCCGGCTTCAGCCGCTGCCGGGTGACCTCGGAATCCTGGTAAAACGAGCGCATCGCATGCCAGCTGGACGCATACATGAGCGGGGAAACCTCCCTGCCTCCGGGGATCTTCCCGGGTCCGCTACAGGCGAACGTCGTGTTACCGGTGGACCGTCCTAAACCCCGAGACGGGCGCGCTGCAGCGCGGCCTGCGTCCGGCGTTCCGCGGCGGACTGCTGGTCCAGGGTATGACCCGGGGCCTGCTGGAGGAGTTCCTTGGTGGCCTGGGCCACGGCCGGCTCTACCGCGAGGAGCGCCGCCACCAGGTCACCCACCGCGCCGTCCAGCTCCGCCCCCGGCACCACGAGCTCGGCCAGCCGCAGCCCGGCGGCCTCCGCGGCCCCGACTGTGCGGCTGGTCAGGCACAGCTCAAGCGCCCGGGGCAGGCCGACGATGTCGACCAAGGGCTTGGTCCCGGTCAGGTCCGGCACCAGGCCGAGCGCGGGCTCTTTCATGCACAGCTGGGCGTCGTCGGCAAGCACCCGCAAGTCACAAGACAGCGCAAGCTGGAACCCGGCCCCGATCGCATGGCCACGAACGGCGGCCACCGACACGATGGCGGGGTCACGCAGCCAGGTGAACCCGGCCTGGACGGAGGCGATCCACTCCTCGAAGCCAGGATCGCCGGCCCCGACCAGGCTCTCGCCGGGGACGCCGTCCGGGGTGAACAGGCGCAGGTCGATCCCGGCGGAAAACGAGGGACCCGCGCCCTGCACCACCACCACCCGCACCTCGGGAGGAAGCGCCTGCCCGATCGCTGCCAGCCCGCGCCACATCCCGGGCGTCATCGCGTTGCGCCGCTGGCTCCGGTCGAGCGTGATCGTGGCTGCCCCGGTGACAGGCGCGCCGACATCCAGGCGCAGTCCGGCGCGTGCGAGATCAGCCCGTGCGAAATCGGACTGTCCGGCCGTCATCCCCCTTAGCGCTTCGCCCGCGCCTTGCCGCGCGTCGCGCCACCACGGCCACGCAGCGAGACCCCGTTCTCCGAGAGGATGCGGTGCACGAATCCGTAGGACCTGCCGGTGGCGGCGGCCAGCGACCGGATGCTCTCCCCCGCGTCGTACCGCTTCTTCAGATCCGACGCCAGCTTGGTGCGGTCGGCACCGGTGACCCTGGTGCCTTTCTTGAGGGTCTCGGTCACGCGTACCTCCCGTGAACTGAAGTGACCGCTGCGTTACGTCTCCCGCCATGATCACCCATCGAGGCGGGATCGGCTACCCACATCCAGGTAAGTGATCACTTCTTTTTCGCGCAGGGCCAGGCTGCCCGTCACGCCAGGGCGACGAGGTCGGCGAGGCCCTCATTCCAGGTGTCTTCCACACCGTCGGGAAGCAGGATGACCTTTTCCGGCGCGAGCGCCTCGACCGCGCCCTCATCGTGGGTGACCAGAACGATCGCTCCCTGGTAGCGGCGCAGCGCGCCAAGGATTTCCTCCCGGCTGGCCGGGTCGAGGTTGTTGGTCGGCTCGTCAAGCAGCAGCACGTTCGCGCCCGAGACGACCAGGAGGGCCAGCGCGAGCCGGGTCTTCTCCCCGCCGGAGAGCACGCCGGCCGGCTTATCCACCGCGTCGCCAGAGAACAGGAAGGAGCCGAGGATGCGCCGCTGCTCGGCGTCGACCAGGTGGGGCGCGGCGGTGCGCATGTTCTCCAGCACGGACCGTTCGGTGTCGAGGGTCTCGTGCTCCTGGGCGTAGTAGCCGAGCCGCAGCCCGTGCCCCGGGGCGACCTGGCCGGTGTCCGGCGTCTCCATGCCGGCCAGCAGGCGCAGGAGCGTGGTCTTGCCTGCCCCGTTCAGGCCGAGTACCACGATCCGTGATCCCCGGTCGACCGCCATGTCGACGTCGGTGAAGACCTCGAGCGAGCCGTAGGACTTGGACAGGTCGGCTGCGGTCAGCGGTACGCGCCCGCATGGCGCCGGGTCGGGGAACCGCAGACGTGCGACCCGCTGCGGGCCACGCTCAGCGGCAACCCCGGCGAGCAGCCGTTCCGCGCGCCGCTGCATGCTCTGGGCCGCCTTGGCCTTGGTCGCCTTGGCCCGCATCTTGTCCGCCTGGGCCTGCAGCGATGCGGCTTCCCGGGACGCGTTGGCGTGCTCGCGCCGGCGCCGCTTCGCGTCGGTCTCCCGCTGCTGCAGGTAGACCTTCCAGCCGACGTTGTACGCCTCCAGCGTGGCGGTATCGGCGTCAAGGTGGAAGACCTTATTGACCACCATGTCGAGCAGCGCGGTGTCGTGGCTGATCACCACCAGGCCGCCGCGGAACGCCTTCAGGTGGTCGCGGAGCCACGCCACCGAGTCGGCATCCAGGTGGTTGGTCGGCTCGTCCAGCAGCAGGGTCTGCGCGTCCGCGAACAGGATCCGGGCCAGCTCCACCCGGCGTCGCTGCCCCCCGGACAGCGTGGCCAGCGGCTGGGCCAGCACCCGGTCCTGCAGTCCCAGGCTGGACGCGATCGACGAGGCCTCGGCCTCCGCGGCGTAGCCGCCGAGCAGGGCGAGCCGTTCTTCCAGCTGGCCGTAGCGGCGGACGGCGGCGTCACGGCGGGCGGGGACCCCGTCAGACATCTGCTCTTCGGCGGCCCGCATGGCCGCGCGCAGCTCGTCCAGCCCGCGGCCGGACAGCACCCGGTCCAGGGCCAGGCCCTGCAGGTCACCGGACCGCGTGTCCTGCGGCAGGTAGCCGATGCTCGAGCCGCGCCGCACGCTGCCTGCCGCCGGGACGCCCTCGCCCGCCAGTACCTTGGCCAGGGTCGTCTTGCCCGCGCCGTTCCGGCCGACCAGGCCGATCTTGTCGCCCGGCGCGATCTGGAAGCTCGCGTCCGCCAGCAGCAGCTGCGCGCCCGCGCGCAACTCCAGGCCGGTCGCGGCGATCACCAGGCACCACTCCAGACGGGGATTGAGGGGAAGAAGCGGCACGGCCGCGGGCCCGCATCCAGGGTACCCGCCGCCCGCGCCCGCCCGCCCAGCCCGGAACCGCTCAGCCCGGACCCGCTCAGCCCGGACCCGCTCAGCCCGGACCCGCTCAGCCGGAGCACGGTCACGGTCAGGCCGGGGGCGGAGGCTCGGTCAGGTGGATGCGGATGGCGCGGAACATCCGGGGAGTCTCGCGCAGCACGGCCAGCCGGGGATCGGGCACGGTGAGGAACCGCTCCACCGCGACGCCGAAGTACCCGCGCAGCCGCGGGTCGTCGCGCAGCCCGGCGATCGCGCGCCGGTCCCCGCCCAGCACCAGCGCGTCCAGGGGCCGCCCGTAGCGCCCGAACACCCCGGCCGCGGTGTCCGCCGCCGCGCCGAGCGCCTCGGCGGCCTGCTTTTCGCGGCGCCGGGCGAACCGCTGCTGCGACTGCCCTCCAGCCGCGCTGCGCCCGTGCACCAGCCTGGACCCGACCTTGGAGGCGGCCAGCCGCGGCGGCGTCCCGGTGAAGATCCCGGCCGCGTACCCGCCCAGCCGGGCCAGTAGCACGCCCACGGTGCGGTCGGCGGCGGCGTGGGCCGCAAGCACCCGGGCCACCTCGCCCGGCCCCTGCCCCACGTGCGGGCATGCCACCGGAGGAAACGGGGCATAACAGCGGGCCACCGCCCCGTCCGCCGCAGCGAACACGAGCGCGCCGTCCGGCTCATCCTCAACGCGGACAGCGCCGTGCCGGTCGCCGAAGGACTCGATCCAGCCCGGGAAGCGCTCCGGGGCCACGTCGATCCAGCGGGGCGGTGAGGCGGCAGATTCACTGAGCATAAGGTTGAGGGTATTGCGCAATAGTTAGGCGAAACGTTAACTACCAGTCGGCAGGCTCCCGTGACGCTGAACCAGCTTCGCAGTTTCCTCGCCGTGGCGGAGACCGGCTCGGTCCGCGCCGCCGCCCACGACCTGGTCGTGACCCAGGCGGCCGTCTCGGCTTCGCTTACCGCACTGCAGAAATCCCTGGGCGTCACGCTGCTCGAGCCGGACGGCCGCGGCCTGCGGCTCACTGCGGCCGGGCAGGCATACGCGGGCTACGTCCAGCGGGTGCTGGGCCTGCTGGACGAGGCCGGGCGGGCCGCCGCCGTGGCGGCGGACCCGGAGCGCGGCGAGCTTCGCATCGCGGCTGTGACCACTGCAGCCGAGCAGATCCTGCCCGGGCTGCTCAGCGGCTTCCGCACCCGGCATCCGCAGCTGGGGATCCGGCTGGAGGCGGGAAACCGGGACCGGGTGCGGGGCCTGCTCGACCGCCACCAGGTCGACCTGGTGCTCGGCGGCCGCCCCGAGCCGGGCTGGGACGTCGAGGTTCTCGCCGAGCGCCCGCACCAGCTGGTCGTGGTGGCGGCGCCGGGGCTGGCCTCCAGCGCACGGGACGCGGCGCCACGGCCGGGACGCACCGGCCTGGACGGCAGCCACCTGGTGGCCTGGCTGGCCCGGCAGGCGTGGCTGCTGCGCGAACCCGGCTCGGGCACCCGGGCCGCCACCGACGCCCTGCTGACCGAGCTGGACATCGCCCCGCTCACCCTGATGGTGGGCTCCAACGGCGCGATCCGCGAGTCCGCGAGCGTGGGCCTGGGCGTCACGCTGATCTCCCGCGACGCGGTCGCCGCCGAGCTGGCCGACGGGCGGCTCGCCGCGCTGCCGGTGCCAGGAACTCCTATGCACCGGGACTGGTACCTGGTGGCCCACCCCGGCCTGCTGCCCCCCGCGGCCGGCCGCCTGGTGGCCTACGTCCTCTCGCACGGCGGCTTCCACCGTGCCGAATCCCGGAGCGTGGTCCCTTTTGTGCCACCGGCAGCACAAAAGGGACCGTCGTAAGCGTCGCCCCGCCGGGTGGCGCGCCGCCCGGCCACGTCGTTCCCCGGAGGAGCCACTCCCTGGAGACGTCAACTCTTAAGCGAAAAGTTCTGAGTTGGCGCGAAACTCTCAATAGACAGGCGATGGGTTAGCGGGCATGGTGTAAAGGAGGTCATCGCCGCCACTCACCGGAGGAACCATGACGGGCACACCCGACTCACCGCCGAGCGATCGCTGGAACGCGGGGGTGCTCCCGTACGCGCAGATGGGCTACTACGAGCCGGACTACGTGCCCAAGCCGACGGACGTGCTGGTCGCGTTCCGGATCTCCCCGCAGCCGGGGGTGCCGCCGGAGGAGGCGGGCGCCGCGGTGGCGGGCGAGTCCTCCACCGCCACCTGGACCGTGGTCTGGACCGACCGGCTCACCGCCCACGAGCACTACCAGGCCAAGTGCTACCGGGTGGACCCGGTCCCGGGCCGCGAGGGCGAGTACATCGCGTACATCGCGTACGACATCGACCTCTTCGAGGAAGGCTCGATCGCCAACCTCACCTCGTCCATCATCGGCAACGTGTTCGGCTTCAAGGCGCTCAAGGCCCTCCGGCTGGAGGACATGAGGATCCCGCTGGCTTACGTGAAGACGTTCCAGGGACCGCCGCACGGCATCGTGATGGAGCGCGAGTACCTGAACAAGTACGGCAGGCCCCTGCTCGGCGCGACCACCAAGCCCAAGCTGGGGCTGTCCGCCCGCAACTACGGCCGGGTGGTCTACGAGGCGCTGCGCGGCGGCCTGGACTTCACCAAGGACGACGAGAACATCAACTCCCAGCCGTTCATGCGCTGGCGCGACCGTTACCTGTTCACGATGGAGGCCGTCAACCGGGCCGCCGAGCAGACCGGCGAGATCAAGGGCCACTACCTGAACGTGACCGCGGCGACCATGGAGGACATGTACGAGCGGGCCGAGTTCGCGAAGGAACTCGGCAGCGTGATCGTCATGGCCGACCTGACCGTCGGGTACACCGCACTGCAGTCGATGTCACGCTGGGCCCGGCGGAACGGGGTCATCCTGCACCTGCACCGGGCCGGGCACGGCACCTACACGCGGCAGAAGAACCACGGGGTCAGCTTCCGGGTCATCGCCAAGTGGTGCCGCCTGATCGGGGTGGACCACATCCACGCCGGCACCGTGGTCGGCAAGCTGGAGGGCGACCCGTCCATGGTCCGCGGCTACTACGACACGCTGCGCCTGGGAACCGTGCCGCTCAACCTGGGCCAGGGCATCTACTTCGAGCAGGAATGGGGCTCGATGCCGGGCACCATGCCGGTCGCCTCGGGCGGGATTCACGCCGGCCAGATGCATCAGCTGCTCGGCTACCTCGGCGAAGACGTGGTGCTGCAGTTCGGCGGCGGGACCATCGGTCACCCGATGGGCGTCGCCGCTGGCGCGACCGCCAACCGGGTCGCCGTCGAGGCCATGATCAAGGCCCGCAACGAGGGCCGGGACTTCCGCGCGGAGGGCGACACGATCCTGGCCGAGGCGGCCAAGGGCTGCCAGCCGCTGCAGACGGCCCTGGACACGTGGGGCGACATCACCTTCAACTACGAATCGACCGACACGCCGGACGTCGTGGCCACCCCGACGGCCTGAGGAGAGCAGCATGCGGATCACCCAGGGCACGTTCTCCTACCTGCCCGACCTCAGCGACGATGAGGTCGCCGCGCAGATCCAGTACGCGATTGACCAGGGCTGGTCGATCGCCGTGGAGTTCACCGACGACCCGCACCCCCGGAACTTCCTCTGGGACATGTGGGGGCTGCCGATGTTCGACATCGCCGACGCGGCCGCGGGGCTGCATGAGGTCCGCGCCTGCCGCGACGCCTATCCAGAGCGCTACATCCGGGTCAACGCCTACGACGCGAGCCTGGGCCGGCAGACCACGGCGCTGAGCTTCATCGTGAACCGGCCCAGCCGGGAACCGGGCTTCCGCCTGGACCGGCAGGAGGGCAGCGACCGGCAGATCCGGTACTCGCTGCAGGCTTACGCCGCGCAGCGCCCCGCGGGCGAGCGTTATGGCCGCAACGAGACCCCAAACGGCGCCGGTCACCCCGGACCTGCCAGCGGATGAGCGCGAATGCGGGCCCGGCCTCGAGCGGTTTCGCGATGCCCCGTCCCGGTCCGGGCAGCGCAGGAGCGAACGGCGCGACCGGGCCCGGCGACCCGGAAGACACCGGGACCGCGACGCCCGAGCCGCTCTCAGCCGACGACACGGTGGAGCTGGGTGAGGAGCAGCAGGCCCAGCGGCTGTCCCGGATGCTGGACGAGTTCGACGGGGAGTTCGTCGGGCTGGCCCCGGTCAAGGCCCGGGTACGGGAGATCGCCGCGCTGCTGCTGATCGACCGGCTCCGGCAGCGTTACGGGCTGACCTCGTCGCGGCCCAGCCTGCACATGTGCTTCACCGGGAGCCCGGGGACCGGCAAGACGACGGTGGCCATGCACATGGGCGAGATGCTCCGCGAGCTCGGCTATCTCCGCAAGGGCCAGCTGGTCAGCGTGACCCGCGACGACCTGGTCGGCCAGTACGTCGGGCACACCGCGCCCAAGACCAAAGAGGTGCTCAAGCGGGCGATGGGCGGCGTGCTGCTCATCGACGAGGCCTATTACCTGTACCGGCCCGAGAACGAGCGGGACTACGGCCAGGAGGCTATCGAGATCCTGCTCCAGTTCATGGAGGCGCACCGGGAGGACCTAGTGGTCATCCTGGCCGGGTACGCCGACCGGATGGACGTGTTCTTCCGGTCCAACCCCGGGATGGCCTCGCGGGTAGCGCACCACATCGACTTCCCGGATTTCACCCTGGACGAGCTGATGCAGATCGCGGGGCTGATGCTGGACCGGGAGCAGTACCAGCTGTCCGGCCCGGCCCGGGAGGCGTTCATGGAGTACGTGGGGCTGCGGATGACGCAGCCCCGGTTCGCCAATGCGCGCAGCATCCGCAACGCCATCGACCGGATGCGGCTACGCCAGGCCCGGCGGCTGGTGGCGGCGGGCGGAACCATCGGCCGGTCCTCCCTCATGGAGATCAGCGAGGCCGACGTCCGCGCCAGCCGCGTCTTCGGCGACCCACCAGCCCCGGGCGACGCACCCCCACCGGACGCCGATTCCCACCAGTAACACTGACCCCGTCAGCCACTCCCGCCACGGATCTGGGTTCGTGATCAGACGATTGGTGCTGTTATCACGACACCAATCGTCTGATCACGGAGCAGGAGGCCACGGGCGGTGGTGGCTGTGGGGCGGGTGGTGGCTGTGGGGCGGGTGGTGGCTGGTTCCGGTAGGACCTCCGGCTAGCACTGGGCGGCCGGGAGGTACGGGATAGCGAGGCGGACCGTGGTGCCGCGGCCGGGGGTGCTGACCAGCTCGAGCCGGCCCCCGAGTAGTTCCGCCCGCTCCCGCATCCCGGCCAGCCCGAACCCGGTCGGCCCGCCCGGCGTGAAACCAGTCGCGGCGGCGCCGCCCGGCGTGAGACCAGTCGCGGCAGCCTCGCCCGGCGTGAGACCAGTCGCGGCGGCGCCGCCCGGCGTGAGACCAGCCTCGCCCGGCGCGAGCCCGCCTGGGGTGGCCGCAGCCGCCGTGTCGAAGCCGGTGCCGTCATCGGTGACCTCCAGCACGACCCGGTCCTTCTGCCGGTGCAGCCGGACCCGGACCGACTGGGCGGTGGCGTGCTTGGCCGCGTTCTGCAGCGCCTCCTGGGCGGTCCGGTACACCGCCGTCTCGGCGTGCTCGGCCATGCTCAGCGGGGCCGCATCGACCCGGACGTCGAGGGTGGGGAACGAGTGGCCCAGGCTCTCCAGGCTGGCGGCCAGGCCGAGGTCGTCCAGCACCGGGGGACGCAGCCCGGCGATCGCGGACCGGGTCTCGTCCAGCGCGGCCGCGGCCAGCTCCTGGGCCCGGGCCACCTGCTCCGCGGCGACCCCAGGCGAACCAGGGATGGCGTCGGCCGCGGCCGACAGGTGGAAGAACAGGCTGACGATGCGCTGGCTGATCCCATCGTGGATCTCCCCGGCCATGCGGCGCCGTTCATGTTCCTGCCATTCGACCATCCGCTCGGCGAACCGTTCCAGCGCCTCCTCCCGCTCGGCCAGCCGACTGTGCAGCCGGGCGTTCTCGATCGCGCCGGCCACCAGGCCCGCCACCGTGCGGAGCAGTTCGACATCCGCCTGGGTGAACTCGCGGCGCAGCCGGGTGTGCACGTTCAGCACGCCGACCAGATGCCCCATGGGGGTGACCACCGGCACCGACAGCATGGAGGTGAACTCCTCGCCGCGCAGCGCCGGGATGTAGCGGTACCGGGGGTCGGCCGCCTTGTTGTCCACGATGACGGCGGGCTGGCCGTGGTCGGCCACCCAGCCGGCCACCCCCTCGCCCAGCGCCAGCTCGATGGTGCCGACCATGGTGTCGAAGGGGGGCGTCGCCCCGCGCAGCTGGAGCTTGCGGCCCCGCTCGTCGAGCAGGTGCACGAAGCACACGTCGGTCTCGGTGGTCTCCGTGACCAGCTGGGCCACGCCCTGCAGGATGCGGTTCAGGTCCAGGCCGGCCGAGATGGTCTCGACCACCTTGGACAGGAGCTGCGCCTCCCGCTCCGCGTCGGCGACCCCCAGTCGGCCGCCGCCGTCAGCCTCGCCCACGCCCGGGGTCAATGGAAGACCCCTTCGCGGAGCGCGACCGCGACCGCGCCAGCCCGGTCGGACACGCCGAGCTTGCGGTAGATGCCCCGGGAATGCGTCTTCACCGTCTCCTCGCTGACGACCAGCCGCATCGCGACGGCCCGGTTGGACAAGCCCCCGACCAGCAGCGACAGGACCTCGCTCTCCCGCTGGGTCAGGCCCAGGTGGGCACCGGGCCAGAACTCGCCGCTGCGCAGCCGGGCCGCGGATAGCGCCACCCGGCCGGCCAGGCTGGGATCGATGAGCACCTCGCCGTCGAAGATCCGGCGCAGGTAGTCGACCAGCTCGCCGCCGCGGATCCGCTTGAGCAGGAACCCCGCCGCGCCCACCCGGAGGGCCTGGTAGAGGTACTGCTCGTCGTCGTAGACGGTCAGGAACACCACCTTGCACTCCGGGGTGACCCGGAGGATCTCGGCGCACAGGTCCAGGCCGCTGGCCCCGCGCAGCCGGACGTCGAGCAGCACCGCGTCCGGCTTGACCTCAGCGACCAGGTGCACCACCGCGCCGGGATCGCTGGACTCGCCGACGATCTGCACCTGATCCCGGTACGGCGCCAGCATGGCCTTCAGCCCGTCCAGGACCATCTGGTGATCGTCGACGATCACCACGGTCATCGGCCCGGGGACCGGCTGATCTGGTGCCCGGCCGTCCTGAGTCAGGTGGTCCATGCCCGGAAAAGTACCCACCCGGCGGTCACGTGCTCGCCTCGAGCAGGTGCCAGAGCAGCAGCAGCTGCGCGATGGCCAGGGGCTCACTGCGCTGTCCCGGGGCGAGCTCCCCCAGCTTCTCCGGCAGCGCCGCATCGGTACCGGCGCCAGAGGGCTCAAACGACAATTGCTCCCAGATCGCCTTCTCGACGATCCGGCTGTCCTCCCGCGGGGCGTGGCCGTGCACGTGCAGGGCGTCCACCGGGCGGCCGTCGCTGTCCCTGATCAGCTTGAGGTGCACGGTCCGCCGGTCGTCGTCGGTGAGCACGTGGGCCAGTTCCGGGTGCTGGATGGTCGGCCGGAGCAGGATCTCCGCGGATAGCTGGGTGCCATCGCTCACCTCATGCCCGGCGACCGGGGCGAACCGGATGGAGATGTCGGCCTGCTGGCGCTGCGGCCGGATGAACGCGGCCGACTCCGGCTCGCGCCGCTCCAGCTCGGCGAGCACCTGCTCGCGGGTGTAGCCGCGCTCGGCGCAGTCCCGTTTGAGCTTCCAGTCCCGCCGGATGTCCTCGGGAGGGTCCAGGTACACGGTGATGTCGAAGCAGGCCCGGGACAGCCTGGTGTGCAGCGGCAGCAGGCCCTCGACGATCACGAACTCGCGGGGCTCGACCAGGACCGGCCGGACCAGTTCCCCGGTCGCGTGGTCGTAGACCGGCTTGAGGATGGGCCGCCCGAGCGCGAGCAGCTGGAGGTGCTGCTCCATGACGTCCATGTAGTTGCACTCGGGGTTGAGCACGGTGAACGGGACGCTGCGCCGCTCCACCCGGTCGTAGCGGTGGTAGTCGTCCACGCACAGCGCGGTGGCCCGGTCCGCGCCCAGCGCGGAGGCGATGCCCCGGGTCAGGGTGGTCTTGCCCGCGGCGCTGTCGCCGGCAATGGCGAGCATGACGGGCCGGGGCGGCTCAGGCACCGACTCACTCCGGCGCAGACGCATGAGCTTGTCGGGCATCGGGCTGATCGCCTCCGTCATGAGCAGGCCAGCGTGAAGCCAGCACCTGCATCGAGTCTGAACTGGACTTTCACCTTAAGCAGAGCCGGTAGTCTCTACCTCCCCCGGGGCGGGGAGAGCAGGGGGGAGCTCACCGGCCTGGCTTCCCCGCCCGGTCCACCCCTGCGGGGGATGTGCCGGGCCGGGCAACGGCCTACCGTCGGCGGATGGATGTACTGACCGCGAGGGCGGCGGCGCTGGTGGCGCCCCCCAGGGGGATCCTCGCCACCGGGCCGGGCGGCGTGGCCACGGGCAGACGCCTGGCGGCCGCCGGGGTGGCGCCCACCGGGGACAACCGCCGGGCCTTCCGCGAGCTCCTGGTCACCGCCCCCGGCCTGCGGGCCGGCATCAGCGGGGTGATCCTGGACGCCGAGGGCATGCACCAGCGCTCGGCGGAAGGGCAGCCACTGCCGGAGGCGATCGGCGCCGCCGGCCTGATGACCGGGGTCCGGGCGGACGCAGGCCGGCACCCGCTTCCCGGCGCCCCCTCCGAGACGGTCACCGAGGGCCTGGACGGCCTGCCCGCCCGGCTGGAGGGATGGGCCCGGCGGGGGGCGGTCTTCGCGACGTGGCGAGCCCTGCTGCGGATCGGGCCGGGTAGCCCATCCCCGGTGGCGGTGCGGGCTAACGCGCAGGCCCTGGGCCGGTACGCGGCCGCCTGCCAGGCGGCCGGCCTGGTCCCGGTGGTGGCGCCGCACCTGGACGGCGGCGGGTCGCACACGGCGGCCCAGTGCGAGACGGTGATGTGCCTGGTCCTGCTGGCGGTGACGAGCGAGCTGTACGACTACGGCGTGGATCCGGCGGCGGTGGTACTCAAACCGACCATGACCCTGCCCGGACGGGGGGCCGGGGCACGGGCCAGGACCGCTGAGAGCGCCAAGGCGACCGTGCGCACCCTGGACGGGGTGCCGGTCACGCTGGCAGGCGTCGCCTTCGCGGCCGACGCGCAGCGCCCCGAGCAGGCCACCGCGATCCTGGCCGCGATGCAGTCACTGCCGCACATCTGCCCGCTCACCTTTGCCTTCGGCCGGGCCCTGACCGGGCCGGCCCTCGCCGCCTGGGGCGGCCGGCCGGGCCGGCGGGCGGCGGGCCAGCGGGCGCTGGCACACCGGGTCGCGATGAACGTGGCGGCCATGGAAGGCCGCTACACCCCGGAACTGGATCTCGACGCCGCCTGACCCGCCGGCAGGGCTGGGTCAGCCGGCCGGACGGTTCGTTGCGGAGAACAAAGGCCGGCGCGGGCACTGCGGTGCGGGCGGGCCGGCCGGCGGGAACGCGGTGCCCGCCCTCAGCCGCTGAACCTCAGACGTTGAACCCGAGCGCGCGGAGCTGCTCGCGGCCGTCGTCGGTGATCTTGTCCGGGCCCCACGGCGGCAGCCAGACCCAGTTGATCCGGAAGTCGCTGACCAGGCCGTCGAGGGCCGAGCGGGCCTGGTCCTCGATCACGTCTGTCAGCGGGCAGGCCGCGCTGGTCAGCGTCATGTCGATGGTCAGGGTCTTGTCCTCATCCAGCGTCACCCCGTAGATGAGCCCGAGGTCGACCACGTTCACGCCCAGCTCGGGGTCGACCACGTCGCGGAGAGCCTCGACCAGGTCCTCGGTCTCCGGGGTGATCTCCAGCAGGGGCCCGCTGGTACCAGTGTCGTCCGTCATTTCTGTTCCTCCAGCGCTTGCGCGGTCGCGTCCTTCCAGGCCATCCAGCCCAGCAGGGCGCACTTGATCCGGGCCGGGTATTTCGCCACTCCGGCGAACGCCACGCCGTCGCCGAGGATTTCCTCGTCCGGCTCCGTCTGGCCCTTGGACTGCATGAGGCGCAGGAACTCCTCGGCCAGGCTCATCGCCTCGGGCACGCTCCTGCCGATGATCAGCTCGCTCATCACCGAGGCGCTGGCCTGGCTGATGGAGCAGCCCAGCGCGTCGTAGGACACGTCGGCCACGACCGGCTCGCCGGTCGCGTCCTTGAGCGTGACCCGCAGCGTCACCTCGTCCCCGCAGAGCGGGTTCACGTGGTGCACCTCGGCGTCGTAGGGCTCCCGCAGGCCCTTGTGGTGCGGGTACCGGTAGTGGTCCAGGATGACTTCCTGGTACAGGGACTCCAGCCGCATCAGGCACCGCCAAAGAAGCGCTGCGCCTGCCCGATCCCGTCGACCAGCGCGTCGACCTCGGCCGTCGTGTTGTACAGGTAGAACGAGGCCCGGGTGCTGGCCTGGATGCCGAACCGGCGGTGCAGCGGCCAGGCGCAGTGGTGCCCGGCCCGGACGGCCACGCCGTGCTCGTCGAGGACCTGGCTCACGTCGTGCGGGTGCACATCCCCCAGCGTGAACGAGATCGCCGCGCCGCGGGCCGCCGGGTCCACCGGGCCCATGACCTGCAGGCCCGGGACGCCGCCCAGCGCACCCAGCGCGTAGCCGATCAGGTCCTGCTCGTGCGCCCGGACCGCCTCCAGGCCCACGTCGGTGAGGTAGTCGATAGCCGCGTCCAGCCCGGCCGCCTCGGCGATCGGCATGGTCCCGGCCTCGAACTTGTGCGGCGGGGGCGCGAACGTCGAGTGGTCCATCCAGACGCTCTCGATCATCTCGCCGCCGCCGAGGAACGGGGGCATCTCCTCGAGCAGCTCGCGGCGTCCCCAGAGCACCCCGATGCCGGTCGGGCCGCACATCTTGTGGCTCGTGAAACCCAGGAAATCGGCGTCCAGCTCCTGCACGTCCACCGGCATGTGCGGGACCGACTGGGCCGCGTCCACCAGCACCAGCGCGCCGGCCGCGTGCGCGGCGTCGGCGATCTCGCGGACCGGGTTGATGGTGCCGAGCACGTTGGACTGGTGGGTCAGGGCCACCAGCTTGGTGCGCTCCGTGATCAGGTCACCGGCCTGGGACAGGTCGAGCTGGCCGTCGTCGGTCACCCCGAACCAGCGCAGCGTGGCGCCGGTCCGCTCGCACAGCAGCTGCCACGGGACGATGTTGGAGTGGTGCTCCATCTCGGTGATGACGATCTCGTCACCGCGGCCGAGGCGGAACCGGCCGGAGCCGGAGCCGCCGGACTGCCCCGCGGTGGCGTTGCCCATGGCGTAGGCGACCAGGTTGATGCCCTCGGAGATGTTCTTGGTGAACACCACCTCGGTCTCGTCCCGCGCGCCGATGAAGCGGGCGGCCTTGATCCGGGCGCCCTCGTAGGCGGCGGTAGCCTCCTCGCCGAGCTGGTGGCTGGCCCGGTGGATGTTGGCGTTGTGCCGCTCGTAGAACTCGTCGAGGCGCTCGATGACCTGGCGAGGCTTCTGGGACGTGTTGGCGCTGTCCAGGTAGACCAGCGGCTGCCCGTCCCGGACCTGCCGGTCCAGGATCGGGAAATCCTTGCGGATCCGCGCCACGTCCAGGGTCATGCGACGGCTCCCGCGGCGGCCTTGATCCACTTCTCGTAGCCTTCGGCCTCGAGAGTCTCGGCCAGCTCGGGACCGCCTTCGTCGACGATCCGGCCGCCCACGAACACGTGCACGAAGTCCGGCTTCACGTAGCGCAGGATCCGGGTGTAGTGGGTGATCAGCAGGACCCCGTGCCCAGGCTGGGCGCCGAAACGGTTGACGCCCTCGGACACCACCCGCAGCGCGTCGATATCCAGCCCCGAGTCGGTCTCGTCGAGGATCGCGAACTTGGGGTTGAGCAGCTCGAGCTGGAGGATCTCGTGCCGCTTCTTCTCCCCGCCGGAGAAGCCCTCGTTCAGGTTGCGCTCGGCGAACTGGGGCTCGATGGACAGGGCGGCCATGGCCTCGCGCATCTCCTTGAGGAACACGCGGAGCTTCGGCGGCTGGCCGCGCACGGCGGTGACCGCGGTGCGCAGGAAGTTGGACACGGTCACCCCGGGCACTTCCACCGGGTACTGCATGGCCAGGAACAGCCCGGCCCGGGCCCGCGCGTCCACGCTCATGGCCAGCACGTCCTCGCCGTCCAGGGTCACGCTGCCCTGGGTGACCTGGTACTTGGGGTGACCGGCGATCGCGTAGGCCAGCGTGGACTTGCCCGAGCCGTTCGGGCCCATGATGGCGTGGATCTCGCCGTCTCTCACGATCAGGTCGACGCCGCGCAGGATCTCGCGGCTCTGATCGGCCGCATCCACCACGCTGACGTGCAGGTCGCGGATTTCCAGAGTGGCCATCGCTATCTCACTATCTCCAGCTCATGTGTGGTCGTTTAGAGGCCGGGCGAGGCCGGGACGGCGACGTACACGTCGCCGCCGTCGACCTTCACCGGGTAGGTCGGGACGGGCTTGGTGGCCGGCGGGCCGGTGGACGCGCCGGTGCGCAGGTCGAAGCAGGAGCCATGCAGCCAGCACTCGACGGTGTGGTCGTAGACCTCACCCTCGGACAGCGGCACTTCCTCGTGCGAGCAGACGTCGCGCAGCGCGAACACTTCCCCGCCCACCCGCACGACGGCGATCGGCTCGTCGCCGACCTGCACCCCGATGGCTCCCTGCTCGGGGACGTCCGCCAGGGCGCAGACGCGCACGAAGGTACTGGTCTCGCTCATGCCGGGGATCCCTGTGCTGGCAAACGCTGGAGTCCGGGCAGCCTGGCCAGCTCGTTCTCGATCGCGGTGGTGATCCGCTCCCGCAGCTCGGCCACCTCGATCTTGGCGATCAGCTGGCCGAAGAAGCCCCGGATGACCAGGCGGCGCGCCTCGTCCCGCGGGATGCCCCGCGCCATCAGGTAGAACAGATGCTGGTCTTCCAGCCGCCCGCTGGTGCTGGCGTGGCCCGCCCCGACCACCTCGCCGGTGAGGATCTCCAGATTCGGCACGGAATCGGCCCGGGCCCCCTCGGTCAGCAGGAGATTCCGGTTCCGCTCGTAGGTGTCGGTGGCGACCGCCTCGGGCCGGATCAGCACGTCGCCGATCCACACCGAGTGCGCGCTGTCGCCCTGCAGTGCGCCCTTGTAGTCGACCCGGCTGCGGCAGTGCGGCTGGTTGTGGTCCACGAACAGGCGGTGTTCCAGATGCTGGCCCGGGTCGGCGAAGTACAGGCCGAGCAGTTCGGCGTCGCCGCCGGGACCGGCGTAGCTGACCGAGGGAGCCAGCCGGACCACCCCGCCGCCCAGGCTCACCACGGTGTGCTGGAACGTGGCGTCCCGGCCGACCCTCGCCTGGTGCTGGCTCAGGTGAACGGCGTCGGCCGCCCAGTCCTGCACGCTCACCACCGACAGCGAGGCCCCGTCGCCCACCACGAACTCGACGTTGTCCGCGTACGTCGCGGACCCCGCGTGATCGAGCACGACCACGGCCCGCGAGTTCCGGCCCACTTCGACGACGGTGTGCCCGAACGCAGCGCCGCCCGCGTCCTCGCCTCGCACCGACACCACGGTCGGCTCGCTGACGTCGGTGTCCGGCGGGACACTGATCACAGTGCCCTCGTCGAACGACGCGAACGCCCTGGCGCTGACCCGGTCATTCGGCATGAACGCGGTCCCATACCTCGTGTCCCCGCGCTGCGGGTGCTCCACGGAGACCTCTGGTGCGGCGTCCACCTCGACCGTGACCTTCCCGGCTTCCAGCGGCTGAGCGCCCTGGAGACCGCGCAGGCGGCGGAGCGGCGTGAACCGCCACTCCTCCTCCCGCCCGGTCGGCACCGGGAAATCAGCCAGGTCGGCCGAGTGGTGCTCGTGCAGCCGTGAAACCGGGGCCGCGGACTCCACCGCCCCCTGAAGCCCTGCCATCAGCCGACCGCCCCCTCCATCTGGAGCTCGATCAGCCGGTTCAGCTCGAGCGCGTATTCCATGGGCAGCTCGCGGGCGATCGGCTCGATAAAGCCGCGCACGATCGTGGCCGCCGCCTCGTCCTCGGTCATCCCACGGCTCATCAGGTAGAACAGCTGATCCTCGGAGATCTTGGAGACGCTGGCCTCGTGGCCCATCTCGACGTCGTCCTCGCGTACGTCCACGTACGGGTAGGTGTCCGACCGGCTGACCGAGTCGATCAGCAGCGCGTCGCACTTCACGGTGGACCTGGAGTGGCCGGCGCCCTCCTGGACCTGGACCAGGCCGCGGTAGGAGGTCCGGCCGCCGCCGCGGGCCACTGACTTGGACACGATGTTGGACGAGGTGTTCGGGGCGCAGTGGACCATCTTGGCCCCGGCGTCCTGGTGCTGGCCCTCGCCGGCGAACGCCACCGACAGGGTCTCGCCGCGGGCGTGCTCGCCCATCAGGTAGACGGCCGGGTACTTCATCGTGACCTTGGAGCCGAGATTCCCGTCGATCCACTCCATGGTCGCCCCGGCGCTGCACACGGCGCGCTTGGTGACCAGGTTGTAGACGTTGGCGGACCAGTTCTGGATCGTGGTGTAGCGACAGCGCGCCCCGGCCTTGACGATGATCTCGACCACGGCGGAGTGCAGCGAGTCGGACTTGTAGATCGGCGCGGTGCAGCCCTCGACGTAGTGCACGTAGGCACCCTCGTCGACGATGATCAGCGTCCGCTCGAACTGGCCCATGTTCTCGGTGTTGATCCGGAAGTAGGCCTGCAGCGGAATCTCCACGTGCACGCCCTTCGGCACGTAGATGAAGCTGCCGCCGGACCAGACGGCCGTGTTCAGCGCGGCGAACTTGTTGTCGCCCGGCGGGATGACCGTGGCGAAGTACTCCTGGAACAGCTCCGGGTGCTCGCGCAGCGCCGTGTCGGTGTCCTTGAAGATGACACCCTTCTCCTCCAGGTCCTCACGGATCTTGTGGTAGACCACCTCGGACTCGTACTGGGCCGCGACCCCGCCGATCAGCCGCTGCTTCTCGGCCTCGGGGATGCCCAGCTTGTCGTAGGTGTTCTTGATGTCCGCGGGCAGGTCGTCCCAGGTCGCCGCCTGCTTCTCGGTCGACCGGACGAAGTACTTGATGTTCTCGAAGTCGATGCCGGACAGGTCGGCGCCCCAGTTCGGCATGGGCTTGCGGTCGAACAGCTTCAGGCCCTTCAGCCGCAGGTCCAGCATCCACGGGGGCTCGTTCTTCAGGCCCGAGATGTTGCGGACGACCTCTTCGGACAGGCCTCGGCGGGCGCCCGTGCCCGCCACGTCCGAGTCAGCCCAGCCGAACTTGTATCGGTCAAGGCCGTCGAGCTCGGGGTGCGCGGTCGTGGTCATACGGAGATGCCTCCGATTTTTTGGTGCGGTTATGGCGTGGTGCGGGTAGTCAGGAGCGTTGGTGCGGTGATGTGCGTGGTGCAGATCCCATCGCCGTGCGCGATGGTGGCCAGCCGCTGCACGGGGGTACCGAGGAGCCGGGAAAAAGCCTCCGTCTCCGCCTCGCACAACTGGGGGAACTCGGCAGCCACGTGGGCTACCGGGCAATGATGCTGGCAGAGCTGTTCTCCCCGCCCGGCGTCGGCGGCGGTCTCGTCGTTGGTCTCGGTGCTGGTCTCGTCGCTGGGATCGGTGCTGGTCTCGTCGCTGGGATGGGTCCTGGGGCGGGGGGCGCCGCTCGCCGAGGCGGCGTAGCCGTCCGCGGACAGCGCCTCGGCCAGGGCCGCGACCCGCTCACGTGGTGCCGCACCCTGGACCACCGGCCCGTACCGCCGTTCCAGATCGGCCACCTGCCGGCGGGCGAACTCGGCGACCGCGCCGGGACCGGCCACCTCGGCCAGGAAGCGCAGTGCGCTGGTGGCGAGGTCGTCGTAGGCGTGCTCGAACGCGCTCCGGCCCACGTCGGTGATCGCGAACAGCTTGGCCGGGCGGCCCCGTCCCCGGCTGGCCGGGCGGCGGGCCGTGCGGGTCTCGATCATCCCGTCGGCGAGGAGGTTGTCCAGGTGCCTTCGGACCGCCGCGGGCGTCAGGTTCAGCCTGGTGCTCAGGCCGGACGCGGTGACCGGGCCGTTCTCCAGGATGAGCCGGGCGATCCGGGCCCGGGTGCCGCGCTCAGAGCCGGGCTGGGCCTGGAGCGACGTGGAGTGGGCCGGCAGCGCGCCGGGATGAGCCGGCTGGGCGCCGGGATGAGCCGGCTGGGCAGGGGCAGCAGGAAACCCTGCACCACGCTGGGTGCCAGAGGTCGCGCTGTCCAGTCCCATAGTTTTCACAACATCATTGTGCCGTAAATGCTTCCGCTCCCGCAATCCAGCCCCTCAGAACGACGGTGGCGCGGTACGCGGGGGGCCCGCGGGACGCGGGTGGCCCTGGGGACGGGCTGGACCACGCTGGGCGGGCTGGCCACGCTGGGCGGAGACCTGCCTGCGGCTTCTGGGTGACCGCGAACGGGGTGAGTAGCCCGGCACCGCTGCGAACACACCGCGGACGCCGGATATTTCTGTATTTATGCCCGCTCGCTGGGTCCCTTTGATGTTTGCCTTTCGCACACGTTGGGTATCTGCCCAGTCGCTAAGGGTTATCCCATTAGTGTGCACCCGGGGGGGTCCATGCGTGCTGTCCTGCGGGCCGCCGCAACGGCAGGCCTGACCGTGGCCACCCTCGCTGTCCCTGCGCTCGCTGTCCCTGCGCTCGCTGTCCCTGCACGGGCCGCGCTGGCCAGCTCATCGCCGGTGGATATCACGCCGAGCCCTTCTGCCCCGGGTACCTCCACCACGTTCGCGGTCAACTGCAGTTCGCAGACTGCCGGCGGGAATGCCACCTCCGCGACCCTGATCGGCACGACCCTGGGGCTGAGCGAGCACATCCCGATGCAGGCCAGCACGCACACCAATGAATTCGTCACCACGGTGGTCCTGCCCACGACTATCAAGGCGGGCACATACCAGCCCGACATTGACTGCTCCAACGGTGTCACGGCCAGCGCCGCGTTCACCGTGAAGGCGGCTCCCGGGGTCGCGCCCGCCACCGGCGACGGCACCACCGCGACCGCCACCGATGACCGGCTGACCGCGATCGGCCTGGCCCTGCTCGGCTTCGGGGCGGTGTCGGGCGTCCTGTTCCTTAGCCGGCGCCGGTTCCGCGCCTGAGCCGGGCCAGCCCGGGCGGGCCGCGATGGTCATCCTGCGCAGGCTCTGCGTCGCGCTGATCGCGGCGTCGATCCTGGCCGGTGTGGTCCTGGCCTTCGTGGGCAGTCAGACCCTGCGCTGGTCGCCGCCCCCGTTCCCGCCGCGTTCGGAAGCGCTGCCCCTGGCGGCGCTCCCTGCGGCAGCGGCGCCTGGGCGCCCGGCCGCGCGGCACCAGGGCCGTCCTGGCTACCTGCCGCGCCCGATGGCACGCTCGGTGCCATTGTCCATCAACATCCCGCGCATCCGGGTGCGGGCGAGGATCATCCCTCTCGGGCTGCGCCCGGACGGCTCCCCCGCGGTGCCGCCGCTGACCACCCCGTTCGTGACCAGTTGGTACGACGGCGGGCCGACCCCGGGGGCCCGGGGCGCGGCTGTCATCTTCGGGCACGTCGATTCGGCGGCGGTGGGCCCGGCCGTGTTTTACTCCCTGGGCCGGCTCCGGGTCGGGGACCTCATCGACGTCGCGCTCGCCGACCGGCGCACCGCCGTGTTCCGGGTGTACGCGGCGGGCCTGTACCTGAAGACGGGCTTCCCGACGCTGGCCGTCTACGGGTACACCCGCTGGCCCACGCTGCGGCTGATCACCTGCGGCGGGGAGTTCGACCGTCATACCGGGCACTACCTCGGGAACATCGTGGTGTTCGCGGAGTACGTGGGCTGGCGCGGCTGAGCTCAGGCAAGGCCGGTCAGGCAAGGCCGGTCAGGCAAGGCCGAGCCCGCGCCGCCCCGTGGCGTTGAGGTCACCGGCCGGGAACCGATTCGCCCAGGTCCGCTCGTAGTGTTCCGCGGGAAAATCGCCGGGGCTGGACCCGGTGCGGAAGGCTTCCCGCACCTCGGCGGCGTACCGCCGGTTCCGGGGGCACCAGGGGGCGGCGGGGATGTACATCACGTTGCCCCACCCCTGCTGATTCTCGACCGGGGCCACGCTGTGGATCATGTCGCAGTGCCACCAGACGGAGTCACCGGCCTTCACGTCAGGGATGCCGCTGAGAGCCTGCATGAGCAGCGGGTGCCATGTGTCGCTGGCCGGGAATACCTGGTTGACCGTGACCCCGCACATCTCGTCCTCGGGCACATCGGCCAGCAACGGGCGCAGCATGAGGCACGCCATGGCTTCGGGGATCGGGACGGTGTGCAGCACGCCCTGGTCGTGGTCCATGTCGGACAGGGCGGTCCAGCCCTGGAAGGTGCGGAAGGCCGAGCACATGGTGGTGCCGGGGTACTGCGACCCCGCGGTGCGGTAGGCGGCGTCCCAGGGGTCGTACTCCTCGACAGTGCCGTCGAAGAGGTGGCGGAACGCATTCTGGCAGGCCTCGGTCATCCACAGGTCAAGGGTGCCCGGGTCAAGGTGGGCACCCAGGCCGCTGGAGGAGGCGCCCGGAGGCCTGCGCCGGATGCGGTCCGGGTACAGCGAGTCCCGGGTCGGGTCGAACCACTTCACGCCCTCGGACTCGTGCTTCCATTGGCCGTTGAGGAACGCCTGCACCCGGGCCATCCGGGTGCTCTGCCGGGCCTGCATCTGGGCGGCGGACCAGTAGACCGGGTAAATCTCGGGCCTGGAGCCCACGCTGCCGAAGAAGTCATCGCCGGGGCCACGGTAATTCTCGAAGAACCCGTTGCTCTCGACATACTCGACGATGTCGCGTTCCCAGGTCAGGGCCTGCTCGTGATCGAAGTGCCCGCGGACGACGAGGCAAGCACGCCGGCGTAGCTTCGCCAGCGCGTCCGCCGGGACCCTTCCGGCTTCGATGTCGGCGTAGTCGATGACGGGCCAGATGGTCTCGCCGCGCTCGCGGGACGCCATGATTTCCGCTACGCGGGCCCTGACCCGCTGTTCGATCACGGCGAACACGTCGCTCACCGTCCGGCCCGAGGCTGCCACCCGCGTGCGGAGCGCGGTCTTGATCTCCCGGATGGCGCCCGGCAGGTCGGCCGGCGTCGATTCCCAGTGGGGAAGAGGAGGTAGCGGGGCAGTAGCCAGGGCGGGGTGGGCAGGCACGTCGGCTCCTTCTAGTCAGGACTCTTTATCTGAAAACTTTACGGGTCGCGCCGCTTTCTAGGCAAGCCCCCTGACTAGAATCGGGCCGTGCTGCCCGCCAAGCCCTCAGCCCTGATGCCCGCCAAGCCCTCAGCCCTGATGCCCGCCAAGCCCTCACTGGACCTGCTCCGCTCGCTGACCGATGAGCACGTGCTCCGGGAGTTGATGCAGGCCCGGCGGCTGACCAGGGCCC
>Ga0187855_10000563_pt1 | contig 32026 bp, 24 predicted proteins | sample June2016WEW_8_10_2_FD_132969 | JGI IMG/M metagenome (GOLD analysis project Ga0187855, IMG submission 132969) | Peatland microbial communities from SPRUCE experiment site at the Marcell Experimental Forest, Minnesota, USA - June2016WEW_8_10 | ecosystem: Environmental > Terrestrial > Soil >...
ATTTCCCGGCGTGGGGATACCGGCGGATCCACGGAGAGCTCGCGGGGCTCGGCATCACGGTGGCGCCGTCCACGGTCTGGCAGATCCTCAAGAGCGCCGGGATCAACCGGGCTCCGCGCCGGGATGGCCCGAGCTGGGCGGAGTTCCTTCGGTCCCAGGCGCAGGGGATCCTGGCGCTGGACTTCTTCACCGCCGACCTGCTCAACGGCATGAAGGTCTACGTCCTTGCCGTTATCGAGCACGGCACTCGCCGCTTCCGGATCCTCGGAGCCACCGAGCATCCTGTCCAGTCATAGGTAGTGCAGCAGGCCCGGAACTTGCTCATGGACCTGGAAGACGCCGGGACACGGGCAAATTTTGTCCTGCACGACCGGGACGCCAGCTTCACCTCCACATTCGATTCGGTGTTCCAGGCTGCGGGCATCAGGGTTATCCGCTCTGCGGTCCAGGCGCCGCGGATGAATTCGGTCATGGAACGCTGGATCGGCAGCTGTCGGCGTGAGCTGCCGTGACATCCCGGCGCGGTCACTCGCCGTGTCGATGGCCGACCAGTCGCAGGGCCCCGGGTGTTACCCGACGCTGGCCATGAGCATCTCGCGTCACCTACCGCGAGGCCGACAGCCATATCCGCCAGTTCTGGGCGGGGGCCCATGTCAACGGCCAAGCGGCTGGACGGGCGCAGCAGCCAGTACCGGACCGCGTGGCTTTCGCATCTGGACCGTGCCGCGACGTCGACGTCGCCCGGAGCCCATCGGGTCAGTTCTGGGTGGCGATCCTTAGGGCGTTAGGGGACGAGATTGAGCTGCGCGTGGGCGAGCTGACGCCGTGAGGTGACGCGGAGCTTGCGGAATACTTTCCGGAGGTGGTAGTCGACGGTGTTGGGGCTGAGGTAGAGCTGGGCGGCGATCTCCGCGTTGGTCGCGCCTGCGGCGGCTAGCCGGGTCACTTGTGCTTCCTGTGGCGTGAGGCCGTGGCTGTGCCGGGCGGCTTCAGCGGGCACGGTTTCCCCGGCTGCCGCCAGCTCCAGGCGGGCCCGCCCTGCGAAGCCTTCCGCGCCTATGTCTTCGAAGAGCTGGTGTGCGGTACGCAGGCTGGGGCGCGCATCCCGCGGGCGCTTGGCACGTCGCAGCCATTCGCCGTAGACGAGGTGGCTGCGGGCAAGGTGGGCGGGTCCCCGGGCGCGGCTGTGCTGGTTGATGGCTTGCTGGTAATGGTCTTCTGCGCCGGTGCCGTCGCCTGCGACGAGGGCCTGGGCCCGGGCGAGGAACCCGAGTGTGACCGGGCCGGGATTGGCGGCGGCCAGCTTGGTCAGGCGGCGGACCAAGTCCCGGGCCGCGTCGCGGTGGCCGGAGCGCTGGGCTGCCTCCACGAGATCGGGCAGGGCGAACTTGATTTGCGATGTGTCGTCGACGCAGGATGCGAAGCTGGTGTAGGCGGTGTCATAGCGGCTGCGTCCGAGCTCGAGGATGCAGCGGGCATAGTCGGCGAAGACGAGCTGGTATCCCTGGCCCTGCCGGTCGGCCTCGTCGGCAACTGTGTCCAGCAGGGTATGGGCCTGCTGGGTCTGTCCGCGCCACGCAGAGAGGAGCAGTGATCCGAGACTCCAGGGCTGCCCTCTGGCTTCTGCTATGACGGTCATCTCGGCAAAGCATCGTTCGGCCTCAGGCAGATCTCCGGAGAGGAGGCCAGAAACTCCGGTGTAGCTGAGCGCCAGCGACAGGGCGATCGTCGCTCCCTGCTCCCTGGCGGCGGTTTCCATCCGCCGGGTCAGCTCGTGCAGCCGGGGCTCGTCCGCGAGGATGGTGGCGTCGGCGCAGGCGGCGGCGAGCCACTGGAACATCTCGGGAGGATCTGCGGGTTCGTGCCGCACGGCGTCGATCGCGTGGCGAAGTAGCGGCGCGGCCGCGTCCAGGCCATGAAGCTGGAGGGTGGCATCCGCGTCGAGCAGCAGGTCGCCGATGGTGGCGGTCGCGCTGGGGCTCAGCGGAAGCGCTTGGGCGGCGTGGGCCACATCGGTCCGGGTTGCCCCCGCGGGCGCGAGCCGGCCGTTGATCTGGGCTTCTACGATGGCCTCGACGAGAATGTCGCGGGCCAGGCGGATGTCGACCGGGCCCAGGCTGGTGGCTGCGGCGAGCAGGGCGGAGGTAGCTTTCGCGGGCTGGCGTCGCGCGTGATGAATGCGGCCCTGAACCCGCTGGGCGAGGCCGAGGTGGCGCTGATCGTCGCGGTAGGCGGCGGCTGCGTCGAGTTCGGCTTGCGCACGGTCCAGGGCTCCTGCGTTGCAGCTGGCCTCCGCTGCGCTGAGCATCCGGCGGGCTCGCGCCGCCTGGTCGGCGCTGAGTGTGGCCGAGCGGTGAAGCAGAGCTGCCGCCTCTGTCCAGCCGCCGCGACCGCGTGCTCGTTCCCCGGCCCGTTCAAGGTCCTCAGCAACGGACTCGTCCGGGCCAGTGGCGGCCTGGGCCAGATGCCATGCCCGCCGGTCTGGTTCGGCCGGGCTGGTAGCTTCGGCCAGGCGGGCGTGTACGCGCTGGCGCTGGGCGAAGGAAGCGCCGTAATACACCGCGGAGCGGACCAGGGGGTGGCGGAAGCGGACCGTGTCGCGGATCGTGATGAGCTGCCGCGCCTCAGCGGTCGCGGCCGCCTCGATCGTGAAGCCAAGGTCCTTGCCGGCCTGCCACAGAAGGCCGGGATCACCGGTCGGGTCGGCGGCGGCGGCGAGCAGCAGGGACTGGGTGTCGGCCGGCAGCCCCTGGACCTCCCGGAGGTAACGCTGCTCGAGTTGGTGGCCCAGTGGCACCGGCTCGGGCAACGGCGAGTCGCTGGCCAGCTCCCCAGAGGCGAGTTCCTGGCCGATTTCGATGAGTGCCAGGGGGTTGCCGCCTGTCTCGGCGACGATCCGTTCGGCCACCGGGCGGGGCAGCTGAGGCCCGGCGGTGGAGGCGAGCAAGCCGCAGGCGTCCGCCTCCGCCAGGCCGGCGAGACGGAGTTCAGGGAGCCCATCAAGCATGCCGTGCCGCGGCGCGGGCTCGCGGACAGCGAAGATGATCGCGATGGAGTCGGCGTACAGGCGGCGCGCCACGAATGCGAGGGCATCGGCGGATTCGCGGTCCAGGCAGTGAGCGTCGTCGACCAGGCACAACAGGGGCTTGCGGGAGGCACGCTCAGCCAGCAGGCCTAGCGAGGCCAGGCCGACGAGAAAACGATCCGGCGTCCGGCCCTCCTGCATGCCGAAGGCCAGTCGGAGCGCGGTGCGCTGGGGTGAGGGGAGGATGTCTAGGCTGCTGAGGCAGGGCCGGAGGAACTGGTGCAGCGCCGCGAAGCTGAGCTCCATCTCGGTCTCGACGCCGTCGATCCGGATGACCTGCAGGTCCGCCGCCGCTGCCTGGGCGTAATCCAGCAGTGCCGTCTTGCCCACGCCTGGCTCGCCCTGGAGCACGAGGGCGCCGCTCAGCCCTCGGCGGGCGTCGTCAAGGATCTGGTCGAGACGGTCGCGTTCCTCGCCACGTCCGAGCAGGCCCTCCACGAGGCAAATCTACTGCCGCGAGCGAACACGCCGCTCGGCCGGCACGTGCCGCACGTGGTCGGCGGGCTGACGGACTACGTGCAGCACGTGATGCCCGGTCAGCGGGCAGCGGTAATTATGGGAAGCCAAGGGAGCCCGTCGCGTTCGCCCCGCGCGGGTCAGCGCCCGCCAGAGCTGGACGGGAGACAGCAATGCCGATGATCGACGTCTATGCCGCTCAGGGAACATTCACCAGCAAGCACGACCTGGCCCAGCAGCTTGCCGCGGCAGTAATGCGCTGGGAGCAGGTGCCCCCCATCGCGCTGTTCAAGAACAACACTGCCGCCTTCATCCACGACATGGCACCCGATTCGCTGTCCAATGTCGCCGGGGACAGCAACTACGTCCGGGTGCAGGTACTCACCCCCGTCGGCGTGCTCGACCGCGACAAGCAGCTGGGCGTCGTCAGGGAACTCACCGAAATCGTCGCCGCCCAGGCGCGCGATGCGACGCTCACCGAGCGCACCTGGGTCCTGATCACCGAATCCCCCGAGGGCGGGTGGGGCATCAACGGCCACGCCAACACCAGCGCCGACATCGCCGACGCTGCCCGCCGCGAACTTTCCTCTGATGCCCGTGTACTCAAATCTTCCTAACAAGTCGGTCAGGGGCTGCGAACGGGATCGACTACGCCTACCGCGATCAGGGTGAGGGCGCGTTCCCGCTGGTTCTTCTGCAGCACTTCCGCGGGAACCTCGACAACTGGGATCCGGCGTTGGTTGACGACGCTGGCCGGGTCCGTGTTTTCTGCTGCACCGCCGACTGCGGCCAGGGTTCCACCGGCAAAACCCCACGCGTACGACGGTCTTGTGCTCCAGCCGCGCTGCTTCGAAACCCACCTACGCCTTGTACCGCCGGCCCCCGGGACACGTCAATGGCGCAGGTGATCAGCTGACCTTACCCGACCTTGGCGGCGCGGCTGGATTGCTGATCAGCTGCCGGATTGCTTCTGACGGTTCAACAGATAGCCCGGCGGCCAGCAGATCCTGGCAGCGACGGAATTGCCGCAGTGCCTCGGACCGGTTGCCTTCGGCAAGGTGTGCCCTGATCAGTGCGGCGTGCGCGGTCTCCCGGAACGGCTCGAGCGTCACCGCGGCAAGTGAGGTCTGGATCGCCGCCACGTGGCGACCGCGCAGGCTGAGCTCGTCGGAGAGGCTTTCGAGGGCATGCAGCCGCAGCTGCCGTACCTGCTCCCGGTCATCCACCAGCCACTCGTCGTACCAGTCGGGGAGCAGGTCCTGCGAAAGCTCCCACCATGAGATGCCTGCAAGCTCTGTTATCGCGCTTGTCGCCGTGCGGTCGGCGCCAGCGCGGCCAAATGCTATGAGCCCGCGCACGTCGACCTGGACTTCGGCTCCCAGGCTGAGGCCCATTCCAGCGATGGCGACAACCGATCTGCAGGCATGGTTAGCCCGCCACAGGGCTGTTCGCAGATCGGCCAGGGAGCGCTCGGCCGAGCAGTCTGGCCAGAGCAAGCCGGCCAGATAAATCCGGCTGAGCGGCCGATCACGCAGAGCCAGCAGGGCGATGAGCCGTTGCGCACTCATCGGAAGGGCGACCTCCTCGAGCCCCTGCAGAAGCGTGAGGCCACCCAGTAATCTCAGGCGGAACGGTCGGCCAGGTTCGGTGCTGTTCACCAGCAAGCCCCCATTGTGCGAAGAGTTGCCGATGGGTGATCCGCTGCGTTCAGATGGATGATCACCATCAGCCATGCCGGTGGCCCCCAGGGCATCGGCCCCACTGCTAACTCCGAGTGTTCGCGACAAACTACGGGGGATCAAGCTTTTCCGAATGAATTCATGGAGCTGGCGTCTCTGCATCGTCACGGCCACGTTATTTAGCCGGCGGGCTGCCAGCCTTGCCCTCATGCGGCCCATAGCCAGCCTCGCAAGCGTCTCCGGGTGATCACCGCGCAGAAAATGCGGCCCATGTACTGCCTGGTGGTGACGGCGGGGCAGATGCGACGGTGATGCGGCAGTTCGAGAGTCTTCTGCGAGGGGGACTACTCTCCTCGCTCCTCGTGGCAGCTGCGCTGATAGGCGTGTCGACGAGGGCCGACAGTGGTCGCCTAGTTTCCCTGCCACCCAGCCCGAGGACCGCAGGGGATAGCCGGGAGGGATGCATGCCTGTCGCCCCAACCTACCCAGGGGTCTACGTCGAAGAGCTGCCCAGCGGGGTCCACACCATCACCGGCGTCTCGACGGCCGTCACGGCCTTTCTGGGGTACTTCGCGCAGGGCCCAATGAACCAGGCAACGCAGCTTTTTAGCGTGGCCGATCTCGAACGGAATTTCGGCAGCCTCATCGTCAACAGCGAGGCTGGCTACGGCATCAGCCAGTTTTTTGCCAACGGCGGGGCGGAGGCCTGGGTGGTCCGGGTTGCGGATTCCGCAAACCTGCCGCAGGCGGCCGTGATCGAGATAAAGGACACGACCGGAAACACGGTCCTGGTCGCCACGGCCGCAAGCCCAGGGAACTGGGGCAACAGCGTTCGCCTCGCCGTGGACTACAACACGACCACTTCCCCTACGACAACGACTTCCCCTCCTCCAAGCTTCAACCTCACTGTCACCCAGGTGGACTCCAGCAATCCGCCGACTGTCCTAGCGACCGAGGTCTACTGGAACCTGACGCTGACGCTCGGTGCAACCGACCCCAATTACGCGGTGGCCGTTGTCAACAACTCCTCCGCCCTCGTCCACCTGTCCCTACCTCAAGGGACGCCACCAACTACGCTTCCCGCACCGACGGGGACCGTGAGCACGGACATCCATACGCTCGACCTGTCCACACTGCTTAAGGGCGACATGATGACGGTGGAGTTCGGGACCACCACCCTAACCCCTGCCGTGACACTGGCCGGACCGCCAACGAGCTTGACGGATCTCGCCGCGGCAATCCAGTCGCAGCTTCGCAGCCTCACCACGACCGCAGCCTCGGCGCCATCGCTGCCTACTGCGACCGTGGCGCTGATCCAGGGCACCGATAGCGCGGGTGACAACACGGTGCAGCTGCAGATTTCAGCAGTCGTTGCCGAACCCGAACCCAGCTGGGCGCTAACTTTTGGCGGCCCCCTGGCCCCCAAACTCGGGCTGGAAAGCCCTTCTGTCGCCAACGTGCAGCAGTACGACCTGGGGGGCAAGGCTGCGCACGCCCAGGCAGTATTGACCACCGCTAGCGATGGGAAACCTCCCGACGGGACGGGGCTGATCGGGGATCCGCTGGCCAAGACGGGTATCTATGCGCTGGATAACGTCAGCTTCAACATCCTCTGCCTGCCCGACGTGATGAACCTGTCCGACACGGACGCGTTCGCCGTCATCTCCGCGGCGGAGACCTATTGCGCTCCCCGGTGGGCCTTCCTGCTGGTCGACGTCCCGCAAGGCGGCGTGGGCGCCTCGCTGCGAGACAGCCTCACGGGCATCCAGGACTGGCTCACCCAGAACGCGACGTTGCGCAGCAGCTATGCGGCGCTGTACTTCCCTCGGCCGCAGATCCCCGATCCGCTGAACGGCTACCGGCTGCGCCCGGTCGCCCCGAGCGGGACGATCGCCGGGCTTTACGCCCAGACCGACGGGACCCGGGGGGTGTGGAAGGCGCCGGCCGGGACGGCGGCGACGCTCACCAACGTCGCCGCCCTCACCTATACGATGACCGACGCTGAGAACGGTGTCCTCAACCCGCAGGCCATCAACTGCCTGCGCAGCCTGCCCGTCTACGGCAATGTCTGCTGGGGAGCGCGCACGCTGGACGGGGCGGACCAGCTCGCGTCGGACTGGAAGTACACCCCGGTGCGGCGCCTCGCCCTCTACATCGAGGCGAGCCTGTACCAGGGAACGCAGTGGGTGGTGTTCGAGCCGAATGATGAGCCGCTCTGGTCGCAGATCCGGCTCAACGTCGGAACCTTCATGCGTGGCCTGTTCCAGCAAGGGGCATTCCAGGGCTCCACGCCGAACAGCGCCTACTTCGTCAAGTGTGACTCGGACACGACCACGCAGGCGGACATCAACCTCGGGGTGGTCAACATCCTGGTGGGATTCGCGCCGCTCAAGCCGGCCGAGTTCGTGATCCTCCAGATCCAGCAGATCGCAGGCCAGATCCCGACCTAAGGAGCGAGCTCCATGGCCGAGTTCACGGTCAACAGCACGCGATTCGATCCGTACAAGAACTTTAAGTTCCGGCTCAAATGGGACGGCCAGTACGTCGCGGGTGTCAGTAAGTGCAGCCTGCTCAAGCGGACGACCGAGGTCGTCAAGCACCGGGAGGGCGGCGACCCCAGCACGAGCCGCAAGTCCCCGGGCCGGACAGATTACGACGCCATCACCCTGGAGCGCGGGGTGACCCACGACACCGCGTTCGAGGACTGGGCGGACAAGGTCTGGAGCCTAGGGGCGGGCCTCGGGTCGGAGGTGTCGCTCGCGGATTTCCGCAAGGATATGATCCTGGACATTTTTAACGAGGCCGGGCAGAAAGCCATCTCCTACAAGATCTACCGCTGCTGGGTGTCCGAATACCAGGCGGTCCCCGATTTCGACGCCAACGCCAACGCGGTGGCCATCCAGCACCTCAAGCTTGAATGCGAGGGATGGGAGCGGGACCAGTCGGTGACCGAGCCGACGGAGCCCACCCTGACCGTCCCGGTCTCGGGGTAACGAATGGTGCCGCCAGCTACCCTCGGCGCCGAGGCGATCGTCCAGATCTGGGAGCGGGGACGCCACGAGCACCCTGTCGACCGTGCGCTCACCATCCTCGCCGTCCTCTCGCGACGGCCCAGGCGGGAACTGGCGGAGATCTCCGTGGAGCGCCGCGACAGCCTGCTGCTGGCATGGCGGTCCCGCCTTTTCGGGGATTGCCTGACCGGTTACGCCGCCTGCCCGCGATGCGGCTGCGGGGTCGACGTTTCAATGACAGCGGCCGGCCTGGCGGAGCCGGAGGAGCGCTTCGTCGTAGAGGTCGCCGGGGCGAGCCTGGCGGTACGGTTGCCCACCAGCCTGGACCTGACCGCGGTGGCCGACTGCGAGAACGTGCAGGCGGCCAGGCGCATGCTGGCCGGCCGGTGCATCGAGAAGGGCCCGGCCGGAGACTGGAGCCCGGCAGGCGATGATGCCCTGGGCGGTGCGGACGTGCTCGCGGCGGTCGAGGCCGAACTGGACCGGCGGGCCGGTGTCTCGGCGGGCGTCGCGGAGCTGGCCTGCCCCGATTGCGGGCACGGCTGGAACGTGGAGCTCGATGTCGCCGCGTTTGCCTGGCGGGAGATCGAGATCCTTGCCGAACGCCTGCTGCAGCACGTGGACGTTCTGGCCCGCCGCTACGGCTGGAGCGAGCAGGAGATCCTCACCCTCAGCCCGGCCCGGCGGGGCTTCTACCTGGAGCTTGCGTCTTGAGGCCCGGGTACCTGGCGGCTCTCGCGTCGCGCGCTCTCGGCGTTGCGCCGGTGCTCCGGCCCGCGACCCCGTCACGCTTCGAGCCGGTGGGCCCGCATGCCGAGCCGCGCGCGATTACCGAGGTCCGCGTTGCGGCCGGGCGCGGCCCGGCCGCAACGCCCCGTCAGGTCCCGGACCGGCCCGATGAACCGGACCGGCCCGATCAAACTGAGGCGGACGCACTGGCTGAGACGGACCGCTCGCTCCCGGGGTTCTTTGCGGCTGATATTGCCGGGGAGCACCGCCCGGTGCAGGTTGCGCAGAACGGCTGGTGGGCGCCGGGCGTCACCGAACCTGCGGGAGAGCCGGCCGGGCCTGCCGGAGGCAGCCGCCGCAGTGCCCCGCTTCCAACCGGGGATCTGGCGGACGTATTGCTTGAGGCGGCCCGCCCGCTCCGGGGATTCTTTGCGGCTGATATTGCCGGGGAGCACCGCCCGGTGCAGGTTGCGCAGGACGGCTGGGGGGCGCCGGGCGTCACCGAACCTGCGGGAGAGCCGGCCGGGCGCAGCCGCCGCAGTGCCCCGCTGCCCGCAACGGCCGCCACCGGCGTGGAGGCCCTCGCCAACGCCGCGGCACTGACACCGGACGCGGCCGGGGCACCTTCCGGCCGGGCATGGTCCGGCATGGCCGCTACGGCGGCTCTGCTGCCCGGCGGCCGAGTGACCTGGCAGGAGGGCGCGGTCCAGACGGGCAGATCCCGTCAGCAGGCTCAGGCGGCCGGACGGGCTGGCGAACCCGAAGAGGCCCGCAATACCGAGCCGACGATCGTGGTGCGGATCGGGCGGGTAGACGTACGGGCCGTACAGGCCGCACCCCCGCCCGCGCCGCCTCCCCGTCCACGCCCCCCGGCCGGACCGTCCCTGGCGGAACACCTGCGCGCCCGGGACCGGGGGCGCAGGTGAGCACCGCCCTGGCAATCGCCGCGACCACCCGCGTGCTCAGACGCGTCATCGACGAGGCCATCAGGCACTCAGACGCCAGCGCGGTCCTCGGTTCACCCCCCTTCCTGACGTCGAAGGCTCCCGACCAGCTCGAGACCGGCACGGGCGAAGCGGCGCAGCTTTCCCTCTTCCTCTACCACGTCACCTACAACCAGGGGTGGCGTGAGGTGGGGCTGCCGTCGCGCAACGGGGCGGGCGCCGGCATCGACCGGCCGCCCCTGGCCCTCGACCTGCACTACATGCTCATCGCCTACGGGAACAGCGAGTACATCCCGCAGGTCCTCCTCGGGCTGGGCATGCAGGCCCTGCATGAGACGCCGTTTCTATACCGGCAGCAGATCACCAAGGTCTTCACGGCCCCGCCCCCGCTCAGCGAGCTTGACACCGCCCTGGCCACCGCGGACCTCGCCGGCCAGGTTGAGATGATCAAGGTAACGCCGGAGCCTCTGACCACCGAGGACCTCTCCAAGCTCTGGACGGCCTTCGGCGGCAAGTTCCGCCCATCGGCGGGGTTCGAGGCGACGGTCGTGCTGATCGAGAGCACCGCCTCGGTGCAGGCCCCGCTGAAGGTGCGTACCCGCAATCTGTCGGTCCTGCAGCTTCTCCAGCCCAGCATCACCGCCGTGTCGCCGATGTACCTGCCCTGGGCCAGCTCGCTGAGCCTCACGCTCACCGGCGCGAACCTGGCCGGCCAGGACGTGGCGGTGGTGTTCGACAACAACCCCGCGGCCCCGCAGACACCCCAGCCCGCCGGGCCCGGCGGCAGCGAGGTCGCCGCGACGGTGCCGCCGCTGCCGGCAGGCATCAACACGCTGCGCGTCGTTCAGCAGGTGGCCGTCGGCGCCCCGCCGCCGAAAAACGTGGTCGAGTCCAATGTGTCGCTGTTCTACCTGCAGCCGGTCATCCAGCAGCCCACCGTGGGACCGGTGGACACCGGCCAGACACCGCCGGCGACGCCGGTGACGGTCCAGCTCGACCCCGCGCTCGAGAGCACCCAGCAGGTGCAGCTCCTGCTGAACGAGGTGGCGCCGCCGGCCAGCGCCGTCCCGCTGTCGTTCACCTTCGATGCCAGCCCGTCACAGATCAGCGCGAACAGCGTCACCTTCACCACCTTCGGCACCCGCCCGGGCGCCTACCTGGTCCGGGTGCGGGTGGACGGCGCCGAGAGCGTGCTCCAGACGGTCCCGGGAACAGGCGCCTACTCCGGTCCGGTGGTGACCCTGTGAGCAGGATTCCCGCCCCGGAGCAACCAGCCGCGACGCAGGCCTGGCTTGCGGCCAACCAGCGCGCCCTGATGGCCGAGGTTGCCGTCGTGCGCGCGACGCTGTCCGGCCCGGATAGGCCCGCCGGGCCGGACAGGCCCACGAGGCCGGGCCAGCCCCTAGGACCTGAACCTGACGGGTCGGCGGAACAGGTCCCGAGCTGCCTCGACGCGGTCTGCGCCTGCTTCGGCCTGTCCGGCTTCGAGCGACTGATCGTCGTGCTCTGCGCGGCGGTGGAGCTCGACGGGCAGTTCGGCCAGGTGCTGGGGACGGCGCAGGGGGACCCGGCCCGGGCCTACCCGACGTTCGGGCTCGCCCTTGCGGCCTTCCCCGGCGCGCACTGGAGCGCCCTGGCCCCCTGGGCGCCGCTGCGGCGCTGGCAGCTGATCGAGCCAGGCCCTGGTCTCCTTACGGCGGCGCCGCTGCACATCGACGAATGGCTCCTCCATGCGCTGGCCGGGGCCGGTGGCCTCGACCCGCGGCTCGCCGCCGTGGTAGAGCCGCTGGATTTGGCCGGCCCGCTCCCCGCGAGCGCCGAGCGGGCGGCCGAGGAACTGACCGCAGCCTGGCTGCGGCCCGGGCCGTGCGTGCCGGTGCTGCTCTCCGGCCCGGGCCGGCAGCCGAAGCGAGCGATCTTCACGGCGGCGTGCACACGGCTGGGATGGCAGCCGTACGTACTGTGCACGGCGGACCTGCCTGTCGGCGCCACCGACCGCGACGACCTGGTGCGGCTATGGTCGCGGGAAGCGATACTGGGCCAGATGGCCCTGCTGGTCGAGGGCTGCGACGTCGGCGACCCAGCGGCCCGGGGACCATGGGAGCGGTTCCTGGACCGCCTGTCAACCCCGGCGGCCGTGGCCGCCGTGGATGGCGCCTGCCTCGGGGCGAGGCCGTGCATGACGGTTGATGCCGCCAAGCCGACGCCTGCCGAGCAGCGGGACCTGTGGGTGGCAGCGCTCGGGCAAGACGGCGGCCTCGGCTCACTCAACGGGGCCCTGGACCGGGTGGTCGCCCAGTTCGACCTTGACGCGGCGACGATCACCGCGGCCGCCGTGCGGGCCCTAGCCGGCCAGGAAGCCGACGCAGGCCAGGCCCGTGATCCCGGCCTGCGCGTGTGGGAAGCCTGCCGGCACACCGCCCGAGGCGGCCTGAATGACCTGGCGCAGCGCCTGGAGTCGACCGCCACCTTCGACGACCTGGTGCTGCCCGAGGCGCAACGTGAGCTACTCAGCGACATCCTGGCCCATGTCCGGCACCGGAGCCAGGTCTACAACGAGTGGCAGATGTCCGGGCCGTCGCAGCGGGGCCTCGGCTTCAGCGCCCTGTTCGCCGGGCCAAGCGGAACGGGCAAGACGCTGGCCGCCGAAGTGGTGGCCAACACCCTGGCCCTCGACCTGTACCGCATCGATCTCAGCCAGGTCATCAGCAAGTACATCGGGGAGACCGAGAAGAACCTCCGCCGCATCTTCGACGCCGCAGGCGAGAGCGGTGCCGTGCTGCTGTTTGACGAGGCGGACGCATTGTTCGGCAAGCGCAGCGAGGTTCGCGACAGTCACGACCGCTACGCCAACGTCGAAATCAGCTACCTCCTCCAGGCCATGGAGTCTTACCGCGGCCTGGCTCTGCTCACCACTAACATGCGCAGCGCCCTGGACCACGCGTTCCTGCGGCGGCTGCGCTTCGTGGTCACCTTCCCGTTCCCTGGGCCGGCCGGGCGCGCCCAAATCTGGATGCGGGCGTTCCCGCCCGCCACGCCCACCCGCGGCCTGGACGTGTCCCGGCTGGCTCAGCTCTCGGTGGCTGGGGGCAGCATCCGCGCAATCGCCCTGTACGCCGCGTTCGCCGCGGCCGAGGCCGGCGTGCCTGTCGGCATGCGGGAGGTACTCCGGGGGGCAGTGGCCGAATACGCGAAACTGGAGCGGCCGCTGAGCGACGCCGAAATCCAGGGCTGGTCATGAGCGCCCGGCCCCGCCGCATCGAGGTGGCCATCGACGAGCTGGTCCTGCACGGCTTTGACCGCAGTCAGCGGGACGGGATCGCAGCGGCCGTGCGCGCCGAGCTCGCCGCCGCGCTGGAGGGCTGGGGACTGGCCGCGGGCATCAGTGTCGACTGCCTCGAGGCGGGCTCATTCACCATGCCCGCAGCAGCCCCGCCGGCCGTGGTGGGCCGTGGCGTGGCCCGCCAGATCCGCCAGGTCCTGCCAGGCGGGATGGGCGGAGCCGACGGGGTGCGGGAAGGCAGCGGACAGACGGGGTCGCGGAGGGCAGGCGTCGCGGAGGGAGGAAGCCGATGGCGCGGCTGAAGGCGGGCATCGTCCTCGTCGACTACAACACCGGGGCCGTCCAGCGGCTCATCCCGCTGCAGTACAACCCCGAGACCCTGACCCGCACCCTGCAGGTCCAGGGCGTAGGGCCGGAAAGTGGCCCCCATGTGGACCAGATGCGGCTCAAGGGGCCGCCGATTGAGACCTTCAAGCTCGAGGCCGATCTCGACGCCACCGACCAGCTTGACGCCGGGGACCCGCTGGCGACCGCCTCGGGCATCCAGCCGCAGCTGGCGGCCCTGGAAACCGTGATCTACCCAACCAGTACCCAGCTTCAGCAGGCGAACGCGATGGCCCAGTCCGGGACGCTCGAGATTGTGCCGATGGACGCGCCGCTGACGCTGTTCGTGTGGAGCAAGGAGCGCGTCGTCCCGGTGAAGATCACCGAGTTCAGCATCACCGAGGAGATGTTCGATTCCAGCCTGAACCCGATCCGCGCCAAGGTCAGCCTCGGGCTGCGGGTGCTCACGATCGACGATATCGACTTCTCATCGGTGGCCGGCAGCATCTACCTCACCTACCAGCAGCGCAAGGAACAGCTCGCGGCGAGCGCGCCGGCCGGCTCGCTCGCCGCCTTCGGAATCAGCGGGGTGCTGTCGTGACCACCGATCCTTCGGCCCTGCTGCAGCAGTTGTTCAGCGCCGGCGCCGTCAACCAGCAGAGCTACGGCTCGGAAAGCCGCTACTACGGCCTGCCGCTGCTCAGCTGTACCACACCCGCCGGCGGCCAGATCAGCTACGTGTCACGGCGCTTCATCCCGCCGCAGGGGGCCTTTGCCCCGCTCCAGCGCTACCGGGTTCAGCAGGGCGACCGGGTCGATGTGATTGCCGGGTCGATCCTCGGCAACCCGCTGTCGTACTGGCAGATCTGCGACGCCAACCTGGCGCTGGAACCGGACGACGTCACGGCCCAGCCGGGCGCGTTCATCGTCATCACGCTGCCCGCCGGCGTTCCGGGAGGGTGACGGCGATGTTCGGCGGCGTGAACCTCACCTTGCTGATCGGCCCGGCCGAGCCGATCCCGGTGTCCTCGGATGTCCTGGACGCCCTGGAGTCCGTGAAGGTCATCAGCAGCGCCACCGGCACCAGCGGCTTCGAGCTGGCGTTCAAGATCAGTGTCCAGTCGCCGCTGCCGACCCTGTTCCTGGTGGGGGCCGGGGTGTCCATCCCGCTGGTGCGGGTGGTGATCGCGGTGACGGTTGGCGGGCAGACGAGTGTCCTGATGGACGGGGTGATGACCGACCACAGCGTCTCGCCTGACGCCAAGGACGGCTCCACGACCCTCACGATCAAGGGCGAGGACCTGTCCCGGGTGATGGACTACGTGGACTTCTCCGGGCTGCCCTTCCCGGCGATGCCCGCCGAGGCTCAGGTGCTGGCGTGCCTCGCCAAGTACGCCTTGTTCGGCGTGACCCCGCTGGTGGTGCCCAGCGTGACGCTGGACGTCTCGATCCCCACCGTCCAGATCATGCGCCAGCAGGGCACTGACCTGGAGCACGTCCGCCGGCTCGCCGACATGGTGGGCTACGTGTTCTATCTCGATCCCGGGCCGGCGGTCGGCTCGAGCGTCGCGTACTGGGGGCCCCAGAACAAATGGGGCCCGGTCCAGCCGGCCCTGGCCATCGACGCGGACGCCTCTAGCAACGTCGACTCCCTGTCCTTCTCGTTCAACAACGAGGACAAGTCGCTGCCGATCCTGATGATCCAGGAGCCCATCACCAAGGCGTCGATCCCCATCCCGATCCCCGACATCAACCCGCTCAGCCCGCCGCTGGGCGCCGTGCCGCCGATCCCGAAGCATTTCCCGGTCATCAGCGGCGTCGCCAAGCTGCCGCCGGTGCGGGCGCTGCTGATCGGCCTGGCCAAGGACGCACAGGCGGCGGACGCGGTCACGGCGACCGGCACCGTGGACGTGCTGCGCTACGGCCAGGTACTGGGCGCCCGGAGCCTGGTCGGGCTCCGCGGGGCCGGGACAGCCTTCGACGGCCTCTGGTATGTCACCAGCGTCACCCACGAACTCAAACGCGGCGAGTACAAGGAGCAGTTCACGCTCTCCCGCAACGGGCTGATCTCGACGCTGCCCTCGGTGGCGGTTTAGGCGTGAACCAGGGGAGGAACCGATGAGCGACGGCGTGGCGACCCAGGCCGGCGGCTCCAGCGCGGCCGGCGGCATGGGCCAGAAGTATTACGGCAAGTACCGCGGGGTGGTGCTCGACAACGTCGATCCGATGCAGATCGGCCGCATCCAGGCCGCGGTGTCCGACGTCTCCTCGCTGCTGCCCACGTCCTGGTGCATGCCCTGCGTGCCCGGGGCGGGAATGCAGGCGGGGATGCTGGTGGTCCCCTCCATCGGCGCAGGCGTCTGGATCGAGTTCGAGCAGGGCGACCCCGACTACCCGATCTGGACCGGGTGCTTCTGGGGGAGCGCGGCGGAGCTTCCGGACCTCGCTGACCTGTCGCCGCCGGGGCTGGCATCGCTGACCTTCCAGACGACGCTGCAGAACGGCATCGTCGTCAACGACACACCCGGTCCCGCGGGCGGCATCATCCTGACCAGCACGGCCGGTGCCTCCATCATCGTCAACGACACCGGCATCTACATCTCCAACGGTCAGGGCGCCACGATCACGCTGGTCGGGCCGACCGTGACCGTCAACGAAGCCGCCCTGGTCATCACGTGAGCGGCCCCCGGCGATCCCACGTACCCGGCGGCGGGCGGCCCTGACATGCCCGGACTCCTGTTCCACGTCGGCGCCGTGGCGATGTGTCCGCACGGCGGTCAGGTGACCACGATCAGCGCCAACACGCGGGTGCTGGCGAGCGGGATGCAAGTGGCGCTGGCCACGGACCAGTTCACGGTCGCGGGATGCGCCTTCACCCTGCCGTCGGGTACACCGCAGCCCTGCGTGACGGTGCAGTGGACGACGCCCACCGTCGAGACCGTCGTGGACGGCCAGCCGGCCGTCACGGCGCTCAGCGTGGGGCTCTGCATCGCCGCCGACGGGGCACCCAACGGACCGGCGATCGTGGCGTCCACCCAGACGCGGGCGGTCGCGTCGTGACGAACCCGGCGCAGCCCGCACCGATCGCCGCGCCGCTGCACTTCGACGGGCGCGGCCGGACCGCGGACACGCCCGCCGATCAGCACCTGCGTGACCTGATCGAGGAGGTGCTGCTGACGGCCCCCGGGGAGCGAGTCATGCGGCCCACCTTCGGCAGCGGCTTGCTGCAGCTCGCCTTCGCCCCCAACAGCGACCAGCTCGCCGCCACGCTGCAGATGCTGGTGCAGGGAGCCCTGCAGTCCTGGCTCGGCGACCTCATCGAGGTGGCCTCGGTCACGATCGACCAGGACGATGGGACGCTCACCATCAGCGTCAGTTACACGGTACGCAGCACGGGGCAGTCCACCACCTCGACCTTCGCCCAGCTCTCATGACGACCGGTGACCGGCGCGCGGCGCTCGTGAAGGCGAAGACCATCAACGGCGTGGACTTCGTCGAGGTCGACCCCGCCAGCGATACCACGCTCATCGTGCACTTCATCCTCAACCTGCCCGACGCTGCCACGGACCCCGTCCCTGCGGGCGCGCCCGGCGATGCGCTGGGCCGGCAGAACTTCCGGATCACCGGCGGGGAGCGCATCACCTCGATCAACGTCGTGTCCGCCCACCGGATCGCCGACGACCAGATGCAGGTGGTCGTGGACCAGGCCGGGGACTTCTCCATCTACCGGCTGACCCTGCAGGCCACCTCCCCGCCGGGGATTCCGGCAGGCTTCGACCCCGTCTCGGCCTCGGCGGACTTCCTCTTCCACATCAACTGCGCCAGCGACTTCGACTGCCAGCAGACGACCGAGTGCCCGCCGGACGTCGTGCCCGCGCCCCCCATCAACTACCTGGCCAAGGACTACCCCGGCTTCGTGCAGGTGATGCTCGACCGGCTCTCGCTGCTCGCGCCGCTCTGGACGGAGCGTAACCCGGCGGACCTCGGCGTCGCCATGGTCGAGATGCTCGCCTACGTCGCGGATCAGCTCAGCTACCGCCAGGACGTCATCGCCACCGAGGCCTACCTCGGCACGGCCCGGCTGCGCACGTCGGCCCGTCGCCACGCCCGCCTCGTCGACTACACGATCGGCGAGGGCGCCAACGCCAGGGCCTGGCTCCGTATCCTGCTCAGATCGTCTGCGCCGGACGGGACCACGCTGCCCGCCCACACCACCTGCGCCACGCTGTACCCCGGCGCGGCACCGCCGTTCCTCGACCATGAGAGCCTCACCTACCAGCAGGCGATCAACGCGGGGGCCGTGTTCTTCGAGACCGCCGGAGCCTCGGCCCCGCTCTACGGATCGCTCGCGGAAATGCCCCTGTACGCCTGGAGCGACACGCGATCCTGCCTGGCGCCGGGGGCCACACGCGCCACCCTCATCGGCGCGCATCTGCAGCTCACCCCCGGCTTGGTGCTCGTGCTGGCCGAGGCGAAGGGCCCGCTGACCGGCGACCCGGCCGACGCCAACCCGCAGAATCGCCAGGCCGTGCGGCTCACCAAGGTCAACGTGACGGCGGACCCGCTGAACGGCCGGGCCATCACGGAGATCCACTGGCACGCCGGGGACGCCCTGACCTTCCCGCTGTGCGTGTCCTCCGTATCCGACGCCGAGCACGGTGAGCAGCAGATCTGGCGGGTCTCCGTCGCCTGGGGCAACATCGTGCTGACGGACCAGGGCCGCAGCATCGGGACGCTGAGCGACCCGCTCAGCACCGGGCCGGAGGCGGTCGGCGAGGTGCCGCCCGCGGGCCAGTTCCGGCCGGCGATCGCCAACGCCCCGCTCACCTTCGCTGCCCCCCTGCCGGGCGCGAGCCAGCCGGCCGCCGCCGCTGTCGGCCCGCAGGGTACGCCGGTCCCGGTCGTCTGCCTCACCGGCGTCGACGCCGACGGAAATTCCACCCCGTGGCAGGTCACCGCGGATCTGCTCCAGGCCAGCGTCGGCCCGGCCACGCCGGTGTTCGTCCCGGAGATCGAGACCGACGGCACCGCATACCTCCTGTTCGGCGACGGGATCAACGGGATGCAGCCGCAGCCGGGAACCACCTTCAGCGGCACGTACCGGGTAGGGAACGGCACGGCAGGCAACGTCGCCAGGGAGGCCATCGCCCTCATCGACCCGGGCGGCGCAGCGTCCTGGCTGGCAGGCGTCACGAACCCGCTTCCCGGCTGGGGGGGCGTGGACCCCGAGACCGTGGAGCACATCCGGCAGAGCGCCCCGGTGGCCTTCCGCACCCAGGAACGGGCGGTCACCGCCGCCGACTACCAGGCCCGGGCCATGCAATACCAGGGTGTGCAGCGGGCCGCGGCCACGCTCCGCTGGACCGGGAGCTGGCACACCGTCTTCATCACCGTCGAGCGGGAGCAGCAGGCGCCGCTGGGCACCAGCTTCATCGACGGCCTGGAGGCCTACCTCGACGGCTACCGGATGGCAGGCGTTGACCTCGAGGTTGAGGACGGCACGCAGGTGCCGCTGCTGATCCAGATGTCGGTGTGCGTCCGGCCGGATTATGTTGCCGCCGACGTCGAGCAGGCCCTCCTGGAGGTATTCAGCAGCACGGTCCAGCCGGACGGGACGCCGGGGCTGTTCAATCCCGGGCTGCTGGAGCTCGGCCAGCCGTTCTATCTCAGCCCGCTGATCGCCGCCGCCCAGGCGGTCGACGGGGTGGCCTCGGTTCAGGTCCTGACCTTCGAGCGGCAGGACCAGCCAAGCAACGAGGGTCTGCAGGACGGCGTGCTCACCCCGCAAGCGCTGGAATTTTTCGTGCTTGACAACGATCCGAATTACCCCGAACGGGGCCGGTTCGAGCTGACGGTACAGGGGGGACTATGAGCGAGCCGATGCCCTGCGGCTGCTGCGAGGGGATCACGGCCGAGACGCCGGCCACGATCGATAACCGGCCCGGCCTCAGCGCGATCTCCTACCGGCCCGGAACCTGGGCCCAGTTCAAGGCGAGCATGCTCGATGCCCTGTCCACCACGCCGGCCCTGGCCGGGCTGCGCACCCGCGACGACGACGACTTCACCATCGCCCTGCTGGACGCCTGGGCGGTGGCCTGCGACATCCTGACCTTCTACCAGGAACGGATCGCCAACGAGGCCTACCTGCGCACCGCGACCGAGCTGGTCTCGGTGGGCGAGCTGGCCAAGCTGATCGGGTACAAGCTGCGGCCGGGCCTGGCCGCCAGCGCCGCACTGTCCTTCACGATGAACAGCCCCCCGCCGCTGCCGGGTACCGGCAATCCGGCCAGCGCGCCGGCCGGGCCCGCCAGCCCGCCCAGCGGGTCGCCGGCCTCCATCGCCCTCGCCACCGGCACCCAGGCCCAGTCAGTTCCCGACCCCGGAAACCAGCCGGCCACCTTCGAGACGATCGCCCCCATCACCGGCCGGGCGGAGTGGAACGCCATCGCCCCGCGGATGACCATGCCGCCCGCGCCGATACGGTTCAACGCCGCCGCCAGAGTCCGCCTCACGGGCCTGGTGGGAACGGTCAAGGTGGGCGATTCCCTGCTGGTGACCGCCGGCGGCCGGCGGGACCTGCAGCGGGTGGCGTCGGTCACCCAGGACATGGTGACCCGGACCACCTTGGTCCGCTTCAAGCCGGACCGCCGCCAGCGGAAGGCGGAGCCGCCTACGGCCTACGGGGTGCCACCGCCGTCCGGGGCCTCGCTGGATGACACCTTCCTCTGGCGCAGCGTGAAGGACGTCGACTGGACGGATCAGGGCGATCTCGTGGCCTTCGCCACGGCGCAGGGCTGGTCGATCGACGACCTGGAGGATGGCATCAATGCCTTGCGGGGCTCGCTCGCGCCCGGGGCTTCCGCCCCGGTCAGTGCCTACGCGATGGGGATCGACGCCTCGCTGTTCGGCCACAACGCGGCATATTGGTACACCATCCCGCCGGTCCTGCAAGCGCCGGCGTCCGTGCCGGACCTGACGGCCATGTTCAGGATCATCAGTGGGCCCACTTCCAGCTGGGGCGGCTACCCCAACTGGGAGGGCTACACCCTGGCCACCATCCCCGGGCCCCCGGGGCCCGGGGCCGGCGCGGCGGGCCAGCCGGGCCCCCCTGACCCGGCGATCGTGGATCTCGACAATGTCTATCCGGTGGTCGTCGGCGACCAGGTCGTCCTGCAGGACGGCGACTGCGTCTGGCGCACTACGGTGTCCGCCGTCCAGGTGCCGACCCGCAGCGGTTACCTGATGTCCGCCAAGCTGACCAGCATCACGCTGGCCCCGCCGCCGCAAGACCCGGGCAGCTTCGGGTTGCGCACCACCCGGGTGCTGGTGCAGACCGCCGAGCTCCCTGTCGCGGACGTGCTGTGTGACGACGCGGTCAGCGGCGGGTCGCTGACGCTTAACGGCGCGTACCTGTCGTTGGCGGCCGGCCAGCTCGTGGCGGTGACCGGGGTCCGCGCGGATAAGCAGGGCCAGACGTACAGCGAAGTGACCAGCCTCGCCGGGCTCAGTCTGGTGGACGGTTACACGGTGGTGACCTTCAACCCCCCGCTGGCCGGGACCTACGTGCGCTCGACCGTCACCATCAACGCCAACGTCGCCCCGGCCACCCACGGGGCGACGACCGCGGAGATCCTCGGCAGCGGCAACGCGTCGCAGACGTTCCAGAGCTTCCCGCTCAAGCAGCCGCCGCTCACCTACGTGAGCGCGGCCACCCCGTCGGGAGCGGCCTCGACCCTGGTGGTGCGGGTCAACGGGGTGGCCTGGACGGAGGTTGACTGGCTGTATGGCTCCGGGTCTGCCGATCAGGTGTACGTGGTGCTCGCCGGCGCCGACGGCAACACGTACGTGCAGTTCGGCGACGGCGTCACCGGAGCCTGCCTGCCGTCGGGCACGAACAACGTTCAGGCCACCTACCGCTCCGGCATCGGCCGCGCGGGCCTGGCCCGGGCCGGCCAGATCTCGACGCTGCTCAGCCGTCCCCTCGGCCTGAATGCCGTCACCAACCCCCTGGCCTCCACCGGGGCGGCCGATCCCGAGACGATCGACCAGGCGCGGCCCAACGCCCCGCTCAGCGTCCTGACCCTGGCCCGCATCGTCTCGCTGGAGGATGCGGGCAACTTCGCCGCGGCCAGCGCCGGGGTCGCCAAGGCGGCGGTGAGCTGGGTCTGGGACAGCACCAGGTATGTCGCCTGCGTGACGGTGGCCGGGGTGGACGGAGCGCCTGTCCCGCCCGGTTCGCCGCAGTACGCCAGCCTCCTGCAGGCGATGATCGCGGCCGGCGACGGCACCCTCCCGCTGGCGCTGTGCAGCTACGTGCCGAAGACCTTCACGATCGGCGCCACGATCACGCCGGACCCGGCGCTCGTTCCCACCAGCGTGCTCGCCGCCGTCACCGGCGCGCTGGCCGCGGCATTCTCCTTCGCCAGCCGTGGCTTCGGGCAGCCGGTCTTCGCCAGCGAGGTGATCAGCACCATGCAGAACGTGCCTGGCGTCGTCGCGGTGACCCTCGGCGACTTCCGCCTCTCGGGGGCAGCCGCGCAGGTCAATGTCATCTCCGCCGCCTCTCCGACGCTGGGGGCGAACGGCCTGATCGGAGCGGAGCTGGTCACTGTCGAGCCAGGCCCGCTGCCCGGGGTGGTGCTCGCCTCATGAGTAGCTCAACCGACGCGGACGCGCTCTACGCGCTGCTTCCGGCGTTCGTCCGGATGCGGGACCAGACCGAGGGCGGCGGGGTACTTCAGGCCCTGGTCGAGGTCATCGCCGGCCAGGCGCAGGTGGTCAGCGCGGCCCTCGATCAGCAGTACAACGACCAGTTCATCGAGACGTGCGCCCTGTGGGCGGTTCCCTACATCGGCGACCTGATCGGCTTCACGCCGCTGAGACCACTGGGCCCGGGTCAGCCGTCCGCCACCCGTGCCGAGGTAGCGGACACCATCGGCTACCGCCAGCGCAAGGGGACTGTCTCCATGCTGGAGCAGCTGTGCTCCGACGTCACGGGCTGGCCCGGTATCGCGGTCGAGTACTTCAGCCGCCTGTCGACCACCCAGTACGTCCGCAACCACCTGCGGCTAGCCAACGCCATTCTGGACGCGCACTCCCCGATGACCGCCGTCGATATCGGCGGCGCATTCGACTTCCCGCCGCGCAGCGCCGACGTCCGCCGCATCGACAGCGGCCGCGGCCGGTACAACATCCCCAACATCGCGCTGTTCGTCTGGCGTCTGTCTCCCTACGGCAACCAGGGCCCTCCGGCCCGCGCGGTCGGGCCGAACAGGTACACCTTCGACCCCTTCGGCGGCGACGTCCCGCTGGTAAATCCGCTGGCAAACCAGCCGAGCAGCGTCCTCGATCAGACCTTTTCCCTGGTGGACCGCCCGCAGTTGCCGTTCTTCCTCCAGCGCTATCCCCTGTTCGCCGCGGTAATGGACTATTCGGTGCTGGCGCCCATCAGCGTGACAGTCGACGGGACACCGGTGCCGGCCACGGCGATCAGCTGGTGTGATCTGTCGGCCTGGACGCCGCCGACGGCCGCCGGGATCAACGTGGCCGTCGACCCGGTGCTGGGCCGCCTGGTCTTCGCCACCCCCCCGGCTGCGAACACCGTCACGGTCGACTACACCTACGCCTTCAGCGGCGGCTACGGCGGAGGAGCCTACGAACAGGCCGTTCCCGCCGACGAGGCCGAGCTGGAGCAAGAGCTCGGCCCGGCTGTCCTGGTCTCCTCCTTCGCCACGGCCGACCTTTCGGCCGCAAGCAACGAGGTCGTCGAGATCGGTGACAGCGGGATCCACGAGGGCAACCTCGCCCTGTCCCCGGGTGCCCACCTGCTGGTAGTGCGCGCCGGCGACCTGCAGCGCCCGGTGGTGAACGGCGGTGTCACCATCACTGCGGTGGCCGGGGCAAGCGTGACGCTGCGCGGGCTGGGGATCGCCGGGTCGCTCACGATTTCCGGCGACGGTCCGCTCACGCTCCGCCTCGAGCACTGCACGGTTCGCGGCGTCCTAGACTGGTCATCGGCCTCGGCGGGCGGGACCCTGGTCATCGACCACAGCCTGTGCGGGGCGGTCGAGGTCAACTCCGGCGTCGAGGTGAGCATCACCGACAGCGCGGTCGACGCGGGCTCGGACACGGCCCAGGCACTGTCCGGTGGGCCGGGCGCGCCGGCCGGAAGCATCACGGTCTCCAGCAGCACCATCGTCGGGACCGTGGCCGCCCGGACGATTCCCCTGCTGGAGAACAGCATCGTCACGGGCCCCGCCGTCTCGGCGGAACTCCAGGCCGGATGCGTGCGCTATAGCTTCCTCCCGCTGACCGGAAGCCAGACGCCGCGCCGGTTCCGCTGCCAGCCCGACCTCGAGGCCAGCGCCGAGATTGCGGCGGCACTCACGGCCAACCCGGGCCTCACCCCCGCACAGAGCAACGCCATCGGGGCCTCGGTGGAAGCCTGGCTGGTGCCGGCGTTCACCAGCCGCATCCCCGGCCAGCCGGGGTACCTCCAGCTCGCCGACGCCACACCGGATCAGATCAGCTCCGGTGCCGAGGACGGCGACGAGATGGGGGTGTTCTACGGCCTTTACTCGGGGCGGCGGGAGAGCAATCTCAGCTATCGCCTGAACGAGTACCTGCGGATCGGGCTTGAAGCCGGGATCATCCACGCGACGTGAGCTGAAAGGGGTACCGCAGCCGTGAAAGGTGATTTCAGCCGCCTCACGTTCACCGAGAAGAATCACTACCGCCGCGTGCTGATGCAGCAGGGCCGAGTGGAGATCGACGCCGACGGCAACGAGCAGATCGCCATCGACGACCACATTGCCGCGACGACCACGACCGACGTCGTCGGTCAGTCCGGCTACCCGGTGACGGCGCCCCCCACCGGCGGCGCGGTGGGCGGCTTCGCCCTCGGGCTGAATGCGGCGGGCACCGACCTCACGATCGCGCCCGGCCGCATGTACGTGGATGGCCTGCTGGTCGAGAACGACACGCTGGGCGCCACGCTGCTCAGCCAGCCGGACATGCCCGGGACGGCGACGGCGGCCGCGTTCGGCGCCACCGAGTCCGGCATCTACGTCGTCTATCTCGACGTGTGGGAACGGCTCATCACCGCACTGGACAACCCCTCGATCAGGGAGAGCGCGCTGGGCGGCCCGGACACCTCGGTCCGCACCCAGGTGGTCTGGCAGGCGAAGCTGGCCTACTCCGGCGCGGTTCCCGCCGCCGGGTCGCCCCTGCCCACGTGCGCGACGGCGGGGGAGCCGTGGCTGGCGGGGGCGGCAAGCACCGGCACGCTGGCCGCGTCGTCGGCGGCTCCGGGCACCGACCTGCCCTGCATCCTGCCGCCTGAGACTGGCTACCAGCGGCTGGAGAATCAGCTGTACCGGGTGGAGATCCACGAACCGGGACCGGACGGCACGGCGACCTTCAAGTGGTCCAGGGAGAACGGCTCGGTGGTCGCCCTGATCTCGGGGCTTCCGGCCAGCAGCGGGGGAGCGTCCGGCACCGGGTTCAGCGTCTCGGTCACGAGCCTGAGCGATGACCCCAGCCTCGGCCTGCAGGCCGAGGACTGGGTGGAGCTGATAGACGACAACTCCGAGCTAACCCTCGGCCACGGCACGCTATACCAGGTAGCTGCCACGCCTGCGGACGGTCACACCGTCACGATCACCGTCGGGTCCACGGTGCCGACGATCGACCTGACCCTGCATCCCAAGCTGCGGCGCTGGGATCAGGGGAGCGCCGGCGGTAGCCAGGGCATAACGGTCGCCACCAATGCCGCGATCCTGCTGGAAGGCGGGGTACAGGTGCAGTTCTCGGCCGGCACGTACCAGGCAGGCGACTACTGGCTGATCCCCGCACGCACGGCGACCAGCATCCAGCAGGGTTACGTGGAATGGCCGGTGGACACGTCGTCGAACGCGGTTCCCCAGCCGCCCGCCGGGATCCGCCATCACTACGCACAGCTTGGGCTGGTTGAGTTCACGGCGCCGGGAACGTTCGGGGGCCTCGGGACGGCCGCTGCGCCAACTGACTGCCGCCTGCCGTTCCTGCCGCTCACGGATCTGATGCCGGCGCAGTCTCTCAGCCCCTGCACCTTCGTCGTACAGCCGGGGCCGGGCTGGGAGCAGCCGATCCTCACCTACTTCGGGAACGCCCCGGTCATCAGCGGGCAAGCCGCCCGGCTCGACGCCGAGATCTGCTTCCCGGTCGGAAACTTCCCGGTGAGCAACCCGCTGGTTGTCTCAAACGCCGGCCACATCCGGATCAACGGGGCTGGCTGGGGAACCCGGCTGATCGCCGCTCCCGGCTTCAGCAGTCCCGAATCCGTGCTCAAGTTCGCTGGCTGCCTCAGCGTCGCCGTGCGGGACCTTTACGGTGAGACTTCCCTCGTGACCAGCGCCCCGGGCAGCGCGGGCCGTAACCACATCAACGGCACGCTGGCCTTCTCGAATTGCGGTGAGGTCACCGTCGAGAACGTCTGGCTGCGATGCGGAAGCGCAATCTCCACCCGCGCCGCCGCCTGCGTCAGCGTCGCGAGCGACGTCACGCAGCCAAACGGCACCTCCGGCAACGTCACGACAGGGGCCGGCTCTGCCCGGATCCGGGGATGCCTGCTGCACGTGGGGGAAATGCAGGTGGGCATCCAGCTCACCCACCAGGAACGGGCCAGCGTCGAGGACAACGAGATCCTCGTCGACCCGGACGTCCCCCGCACCACGCTCGATGCCCGTCTCACGGACCCCGTGTACCGGGCCATCGCCCGAAGCTACCTGATCTCCCAGGCGCAGCTGACCGCGGCGGCACCGTCGGCCGCGGCGGCGCGGCCCGCCCCGGCGGCACACCCCGCCCCGGCGGCGCCGTCGGAAGCGCCAGCACCAAGCCCGGAGGAAGCTGCGACCACGATCATCCCCGCCGTACCTTCAGCCCCGAAACCCTCCGAGTCCCAGCCGGCCGGGGCAGGCACTTCAACGCCAGCCGCCCTAGCGGAGCAGGGAAAGCAAGAGAGCCAAGCCGTTCCGGTCACGTCGCTGGCCAAGGGCGGCCTGACGGTTAACGTTGGCAATCAGACCCTGACGTTCGTGGCCACCAAAGGCCTTGAGACAACCTGGCAGACGTACCTCGATGCGAACGCCCCGAAGACATTCGCCACCCAAACCGACGCGCTCCGTTACCTGAAGACGGCGGCCAACACCATACTCACGAACCCGGCCGCGCGCACCGGACTGTCCGGCTTCGGCGGGGTGCTGCACATCCTGAACGAGCACATCCCACTGGCCGGCCGCGGCATCGTTGTCGGAGGCCAGGCGATCAGCGACCTGCGGATCGCAGACAACACTCTCTCTGGCGTCCTCATGGGAATCTCCGTAGGGGTCAGCCACCGGGCTTCGGCCGCGGAGAAGACGGCCAAGCAGCGGACTCCCGACCACATGGGCACTATCGGCATCATCGGCAACACCATTGAGTGCAGTTCGAATGACCTGGCGGTGAAGAACGCCCGCTTCGGCATCTTCGTGGGCAGCGCCAACAGCCTGGAGATTGATGACAACCGCCTGACGTTGACCCCCGTTGGCATCACGACGGCCCCGCCGGCCGATGCGATCCGGGTTGTCGGCTATCTCGGCTTGAAGGCCGTGATCCGGCGCAACCACATGACCGGCTTTGCGATGGGAATCCGCGGGGTCCCTCTCACCGGAAACGGTCCCGGTGAGAGGGCACCAGTCTTCGCGGACGGGGATGCGTACCTGCTGAGTATCCGTGCCGGCAGTCAGTGGCTAGTGGCCGATAACGCGATCGAGGGCGCGAGCGCGACCCCACCGATCGGCCCCTTCTGGAAGACGGTGCTCCCGACGCCCTCCCCTCAGAACCCGCCGGACCCTAACCCGGCGGCTACGCCGGGTCCCTACATCGATGCTTACTCGTGCCTGCAGATTAACAACGTGTTTCTTGCCTTTCCACGGGTCTTGGGCGGCTAAGGCCGGGTGGCCGGTGCGACACGCCGTGAGTTCGGGGGTGTTTGAACCTCTCGTATAGCTTAATTGAATTCTCCTTATTCCGGATCGATTGTGGCATAATGAATGCCGTGGCACTTACCGTAGAGGAGCGGGCGGAGCTTGCGGCGAAGATACCGTCGGGTGGATATGATGGGTCAGTGGCATCCCGGGCACGGATCGTCCTTTTGTGGGATGGGATGAGGGAGTTCCGCGCGCGGAAATCGCGGCCATGATGGATACCTCGGTGGTCACTATCGGCAAGTGGATCCGCCGTTATAAACGAGGGAGGGACTGGCGGCGCTGGAGAGCCGGATGTCAACGGGGCGGCCCCGCGAGATAGGCGGTGAAGCCCGGGCGTGGATTATCGCCCTGACGAGGCAGTCGCCACCGGAGCACACAATTCGGCCGGGTGGGGAGAAAGCTTGCGGCGCGGCCCTTCCATCTGCGGCGCGGGATTACGGTGCCGGTACATGCTGGGCCCAGAGACCTTGCCGCTTGCCGCGGACGCGTCCAGGTCACCGTCCCCGACGCGTCCGCTCGGGTTAGCGCGACCACAGACCGCCAGCCTCAAGATAATCTTCTTTTTGATCATCACCCGCCAGGCCATCCGCCGCGGCAGCTTCACCCCGGTCAAGGATCTCATCAACGCGATCGAGAACTTCATCGACGGCTGGGACGACCGCTGCCATCCCTTCACCTGAGCCAAGACCGCCGACGAGTTACTCCCGCACTTCCGATCCGGTAAAAGAACCTCGTTCACGCGATTCTAAGAAAAAGGTGAGGGCGCCTTGCGGCGCCCTCACGTTAGCGCATGAAGGTGTAGGGATTCGAACCCCAACGCTACCCTACCTTAGGCATTTTTACTTTATAGTCCTGCCTGCGAGATTGCAATAGCCGCCTACAGACCGGAGACCCTATCGGACGTAGGTTGAAGCTTACGCAGAAATCACGTTGCCGCCGTCCGGTACCTCTGCCCGGACAGCAGCCTCGCCGGAAAAGCCCGCATCTCCCGATCCCCCGATCTCGCGCTGGGCTGAATGACCACCGGGGCTTCGCCCTGGGCTGCCCGTGTATTTTGTCCCGGTTTGAGGCACGTAGCGGTTGGCCGGGTTAAGCGGGGCGTGACGCCCGGGTGACGGCCCACCGATACGGTGGGTTGGTCTGCCTTCTCACGAGCACGGCGCCCAGGACGACGGATCGCAGGGGGAACGATGTCTGCGTTCATGCATACAGGTCGGCTACCACGCTTCTCCGGCCCGCAGGCCGAGCGGCCACTTCCGAAGAACGTGAGCTGGCTCCCCACGACCCGGCCCGGTGACGCCACGGAGCGCGCGGCGGACGTGCTCGCGGACCAGGTGACAGGAGTCCCGGCGGCGGCCATGCGGTGGCCACCGCCGAGGGCCACTCAAAGACGCGCCGCTCACCGTATCGCTGGTGCCGTCCCACCTGCCGGTGGACGCCCCCTCGAACCCGCGGTGCAGGTCGATATGGAGTCGTCCTTTGGGCACGACTTCAGCAGGGTGCGGGTGTACAGCGGGCACGAGGCCTCGTCGATGGCGCAGCGCATGCAGGCCCGCGCCTACACCGTCGGTCACGACATTGTGCTCGGCGCCGGGGTAACGGTCACCGGCGGCACCGGCTGCCGCCTGCTCGCGCACGAACTGGCGCACATCGTCCAGTACGACGTCTCTGGCCAGGCCCTCATGGCCCGCCAGACGCCGCCGACGGCTCCTGCGCACACGAGGGCGGTCAGCCACTACGAGGAGACCCCGCTGCCCGCCGGCCGGGTGCGCATCCGCGCGTGGGGGAGGGTCGGTGAACCCATCGACCGCCCGGGACTAGAAAAGAAGTACCCCGAACCAGGAAAGGTGGGGCTCGCCGGCTACCACCGTTGGCACCTGGCCGGACCCAACGCCACCGGCGCTGAGGAAGGCATCGCGTACGCGCCCGGGAACTTCAACGTCAGCAAGACCGCCGAAGTCGAGAACATCATCCGAGACGCTCGGACGGCCACCCAGGAACAGGGCGGGGACGTGTTCTTCGACTTCGAGGCGGAATGCCGCGTGTTCGAGCACGAGGGCGTGTCGATCCGCGTGGTGGAGAGCGCGCACTGGCAAGCCCAGGTGAGGGCTGCAGGGAGCGACCGCCTCGTGACCATACTCAACGAGCGGGCCGCCGTCCCGATCACGCCACCGGTGACCAAGCCACCGTCGAGTGGCGGAGCTGCCCAAGTGAGCTCATCCTCACCGGCACCCAAGCTGGCAGCCACCCCGCCCGAGAAAGTGGCGCCCGACCTTCCCGAGCCGACCGCGAAGGAGGCCGCCCCACCGAAGGCGACACCCCCAGCCGAAGCGCCGCACGTCCCATCCCAGACCCACACCAAGGTCACCCCGCCCAAGGCGACACCCCCAACCGAAGAGCCGCACGTCCCCGCCCCGCACACCCCCAAGGTCACACCATTGGCACCCGCGGCTGCTGAGTCGGTGGGGCCAGCTGCCGCTGCCACTAGGCCTGGGGCCTCATCATTGGCTGAGCCGCTCGCAGAGCAACTCGGGGAGGAGCAACGATTCCTGCGGCGAGCTATCACCGTCACCCGGGTCCTCAAGGTCGGCCTGGTGGTCTTGGAGGTCATAGGCGAGGTGGACACCGCTTTCTCGATGATCAATATGGCCCAGAAAAAAGCCGCGGGCGAAGCGTTTCTGCTGGACAAGGAGCTCAAGCGAGCCGAATACCTCGCGGGTGAGGCGACCACCATGCAGCGGGAGTATGAGGCTTATTCCAAGCAGCTGACGACGTGGAAGTGGGAGCTTCTCCAGCTGCTCAGCCCGCCAAGGGGACGGGTCCTGGCTGCGGCGGTCGACGCGTTCTCACTATTGGGTGATCAGGATTCGCTGATCGGCGATCTGGACGAGCGCATCGGGCGCCTGGCCAAGCTGCAAAAGGTCACCGAGGCGCTCGAGCGGACCGCTGAGGAGATGCTGAAGTCGGGTGCGCTAGGCGCAGACGCCTTCGCCGCCACGATCTTCGGGGCGTATGACGATTTGGGACACATCAATGGCGCTCTGAGAGGGGCCATGTCTGCCCTTACCGCGGAACGGGCCGCGGCGGCGGAGGACAAGCCGTTCTTCCTGAACTACGTCCGTCAGTGTCAGGACTGGATAGCCAAATATGACCAACAGCATGGAGGTACGCAGTAAGTGTCGGCGACCGGCTGATGCACGCTCAGTCGGCCTGTCGGTGCCGAAACAGGGACCGCTGCCCTCCCGGGCAGCGACACGGACGCTTACGCGGAAAGATTCGTGCTCACCGCCCGGACGGAGGTCACCGACCGGATGCTCATCTTCGGCGAACGGCATCTGCGGACGATCCCGGCCGAGTATGAGACCCATTACAACGGGCGGCGACCCCATCGCAGCCGCCAGCCCCGCCCGCCCTGGCCCGACCATCCCGTCGCGGACCCTCCCGGAAGCGGATCAATCGCTGGCCCGTCCTACCCGCCCGGGCAATGCTTGAGACCTGTGGTTGGGCCGGCGTGTACACCCCTGTGCCCGGAGCGCGACACCAGCCAGGGGGCGGTACATGGTGGCCGGGCGAGGTGCAGTCGTGTCCCGGCTAGCCGGGACCGACGCGCCGAGCCCGCGTGTTATCGGCGGGCAGGGCGACTAGGGTTTGGAGCTATGCCAGACGATGAAGTCGATCTCAGTTCTCCCAGCGGTTCTGCTTCGTCCGACCCCGGAATGAGTGCCCGGCGTGTGCTGGAGCCCTTGAGTGAGGCCGAATGCATGCAGCTACTCGCCAACGGCGGTCTGGGGCGTCTGGTCTACAACAGCCGGTATGGGCCGACGGCGCTGCCGACCGTGTACAGGATCGACGGCGAGTCGATTGTCTTGGGCACGTGGGACCCCGCCCTCTTTGACGAAGACCTGCGTACTGGTATTGCGCACGCCGAGTACAAGGTCGCCGTGGAGGCCGACCAGATCGATCTGCAGGCGCGCGAGGGGTGGATCGTCCTGGTGCGGGGAGCGGCGCATCATCTGGATACCGAGGCCGAGCGGGCACCGATCATCGGCGCGGGGCTTGAGCCGTGGATCGAGGGGGTGCCCGCGCACTTCATCCGGGTGAACCCCACCAGTATGTGGGGCAACCGCGTCCTCCGGGCATGATGCCAGCGGCGGTGTGAGTCGTAGGAGCAATGCTGAGCATCTGGGTGCAAAATACGCCCAGGTTGTCGGGACAGTCGCTCACCGCGGCGCGGGACGGCGGCACGGCGAACCCTGCCACGTCGCCTGCGACCGGGGCCTGCCCGGTGATCGACGGCGCCACCACCTGGTCAAACACGGTGGCCTATCGGTTTGGGGGAACTTGGGCCTAGGGTACGCATGGGGGCCCGGTCGGCGCGATGCTGGTAGGAGTCGTCACCTGGCCATCACCCGGCAAGGGGAGACCGATGGCAGGGACGGACGAGCCGGTTGCGGTGCTCGGTATTGGAGCTATGGGCCATGGGATGGCGGCCAGTGCTTTGCGCGCTGG
>Ga0187855_10000564_pt1 | contig 32008 bp, 32 predicted proteins | sample June2016WEW_8_10_2_FD_132969 | JGI IMG/M metagenome (GOLD analysis project Ga0187855, IMG submission 132969) | Peatland microbial communities from SPRUCE experiment site at the Marcell Experimental Forest, Minnesota, USA - June2016WEW_8_10 | ecosystem: Environmental > Terrestrial > Soil >...
GCACGCTACGTAGGAGGGTCGCGGCCTCAGCCAGCTCAGGGCCCAGGTTCTCCGGGGTGGCGGCCGTCTGCTCAGCCCGGCTGGCGGTAACCCGGCAGACCGCTCAGATCGTCCAGGACGCCCGGATGGCCCCGGCCGCCTGGGGCAGGGAATTGGTCATGGTCGTGATCTGGTCCTCTCGCGGAGTACTTCTTGCGGAATCCGCCCGGACCATGGAATTAGGCGCGGGGAGGTTGCTCTACATCCGCAATTCGTCCTCGAGCGCTTCGGCTAAGGGCTAGGCCGGGACGCTGGGCAGTGAAGATCGTTATCCCGCCCAGAGTGCGGTAAGTGATCACCCTAGGAGGCGGGAAGATGAGCGACAGCCACGCCACTTTTGGCCAGCGCCAGGGTCGGCGCTCACCGGGTGGCCGCCTCTTCAGGCGGCCCGGCCAGGCGAGCGCGTTTAGCGCGACCTGCGTGAGCGCATCGCCGTGGACGAATGGCGGCCTGGCGTGGCGCTGCCGGCCGTAGCCGGTTCACCGAGCATTACGGGGTGAGCCCTGGAGTGATCCAGCGGACGCTCAAGCGGCCGCAAGAGAACGCCCCGCGGCTAACTAGCGTGCTCCGGGACGGGCGCGATGCCAGGATTGCGGTATGGCCCGGGACCGTGATGTGGCCGCGTTCGCTGAGCGTGCCGAAGGCTACGAGGAAGGCTGGCGCGGCCGGCTCCACCGCGAGATCTCCGATCGCACCATGCAGCTCGCGCTGGCCCAGGTGCCTGCGCCCCACCGGGTGCTCGACGTCGGGTCCGGGACCGGCTATCTGCTCCGCCAGCTGGCCGCCCGCGCCCCGGACGCGGTGGAGCTGGTAGGCGTCGACGCCGCCGCAGAGATGGTCCGGGTAGCCGAGGAGTCAACCCCTGACCCCCGGGTCCGCTTCCTGGCTGGCACAGCCGAGCACCTGCCCGGGCCGGACGGCGCGTTCGACCTGGTGGTCACCATCACCTCGTTCGATCACTGGGCCGATCAGGAGGCCGGCCTGCGGGAATGCGCCCGGGTCATGGCCCCGGGCGGGCGCCTCGTCCTCGTCGACCAGTTCTCGCCGCTGTACCTGCCCACCCTCATCGGCAGCCGCCGGGGCAAGGCACGCACCCGCCGGAGGGCCACCCACCTGCTGACCCGGGCCGGCTTCCAGCGGGATGAATGGCATGTCCTGTATGCGGTCATAATCGGGGCGGTAACGGCGTCGAAGTGACCGCCCCGTCCCTGGATGCGCCGCCATCGGAATCACGACGTACGGAGGTCGCTCATGTCGCCAGTCACCGGGGAAACCGACAGCGGCATTGCTGAGCGGGTGGCCAGCCGACTGTCCGCGATCGACACGCTGCTGCCCGCCGCGGATCCCCCCACGGGCTGCGGCGCCGAGCTGGTCGTCACCGGACCAGACGGTTCTGTGATCGCGATGGGAACCTGCGATCACTGGGCCGGAGAGCCGGGGTCGCTCGAGCTGACCTGGGGAGCGGCCCGCAGGTTCCAGCTCACCCCGCAGGTCGCGGGCCCGGACGTGGGGTCTGCCCTGGATGAGCTGCTCGCCCGGTGGCACGATCACCTGGCCGCCGTGGCGGACACGGCCGAGGCTGACACCGCCGCCGCGGTCACCTGGCCGGCCCGGGACATCGAGGGGGCCAGGCCCCTGCTACGGCACGGGCTGGCGCCGCGTGCGGTCATCGCGGCGCGCACCGCAGGCCGGCGGCCGGCGCCCGCCGTGCCGGTGGACCCGGACGTGCGGATCCGCCGGGCCGCCCCCGCGGACCTCGATGAGATCGTGCGGCAGGGCATGGAGGTGATCCGGTTCGACGCCCATTTCGGGACCGTCATCGAGCGGGCGGAGACAGCCGTCGCGCTGCGCGACGAGGCGGGGCGGCTGCTGGCCGCCCCGGACTCCTGGGTGTGGCTGGCCGAGCGGGACGGCGCACCGATCGGCATGCTCTACGCGGAACGGCCGGACTTCGCAGGCTGGATCGCCCCGATGGTGCGGGCGGCGCCGGTGGCCTACCTCGAGCTGATGGGAGTGCTCCCTGGCCAGCGTGGCCGAGGGGTCGCCGCCGCGCTGGTCGGGCAGCTGCACCGGACCGCGGACGAATCCGGGGTGGCGGTCACCTTGCTGCACTACGAGCAGGTCAACCCGCTGTCCGGGCCGTTCTGGAACCAGCAGGGATACCGGCCGTTGTGGACCTCCTGGGAGGCCAGGCCGGCTGGCACCCTCCGCTAGCCGCCCGCTAGCGGTTAGTGCCGGGAGGTGTCGCTCTCCCGCGGCATCTGGAAGAACGGCGACTGCAGGATGAACCGGGCCGAGAACATCAGCAGCACGCCGGCGACGACAATGCCGACCAGCGACCAGACCTGCGTCGACGGGGCGCTCTGCAGCGACTTGGCCAGGATCCAGCCCAGGAACACCGCCGCACCCAGGGGCAGCAGGCCCAGGATCAGCGCGTCCCAGGCGCTGCTGAACACGCGGCGCCGGTAGTAGATCATGGTGGCCAGCGCGGTCATGATGTAGAAGATCGAGAACAGCAGCCCGGTCACGTCGATCACGTCGAAGAACGCGTTCTGCACCGAGGTGGCCAGGTAGTAGATGGTGCTGAGCGCGACGATGAGGAACCCCACGATGATGCTGGCGGCGACGGGGGTGGACCAGCGGCGGGACACGTTGGCGAGGAACTCCGGCAGCGCCCGGTAGCTGGCCATCCCGTAGACGATCCGGGCGCTGAGCACGATGCCGGTCCCGGTGGTGGCGATCACCGACAGCGCGATAGACAGGGCCATCGCCTTGGCCCAGAAGCCGCCGCCCAGGGCCTGGGCCACGGCCACGAGCGCGGTGCCGTTCTGCGAGGCGGCCTGGAGTTTGGCCGGCGAGATCACGCCCTGGAAGCCGAGCTGGGAGACCGTGTAGATGATGGCCAGCAGGCCGACGGCCAGGATGGCGGCCTTGCCGGGGTTGGTCCGCCGGTGCTTGACCTCCTCGTTCACGTACAGGGTGCCGTCCCAGCCGCCGTAGACGAACACCGCGACGAGGAATCCGGCCACCGCGCTGCCCTTGCCGTTGATGCCGGAGAGGCTGAACCAGCCCTTGGTGATGGGAACGGTCCCCGGGTGGTGGCTGAGCACGAACACGAGGCCGGCCACGGCGAGCCCGATCAGGATGAGGTACTCGACCGCCGCCATGCTGACCTGGGCCCGCGCGGTGATCTTGATGCCCACGACGGCGATGATCAGCATGATGATGCCGACCGCGGCGCCGATGGCGATGTACTGCCAGGTGCTGGTGGAACTGGACCCGAACACGGCCAGGACGGACGGGCCGAGCAGGAGGACCTCGGCCACGGTCCCGATGATGTACGCGGCGATCATCAGCCAGCCGGTCAGGAAGCCGAGGTACGGGTTGATCGCGCGGCCGACCCACTCGAACGACGCGCCGCAGTTGGCGTTCCACATGTTCAGCCGGCGGTAGGCGTTGGCGATGATCAGCATGGGAATCGCGGTGAGGAGCAGGATCGGGCCGCTGCCGTACGCGGTCGCCGCGGCCAGCGCCGCCAGGGACAGCCCGACCGTGGCCGCGGGCGCGGACGAGGCCATGCCGATGACCGTGTCCTGGGCGACGCCGATGGCATTGGGCTCGAGGCGGGCTGCGGGCTGGGGCGGGATACCCACGATCGCCGCGGCGGGTTGGTCCGTCATCAGGCTGTCCTCTCCTGCTGGCCCGGAAGGCCTCGGATACTCCGCGCCGGTGCGGAAGGCTTCCCCGCCCATTGCCCGGCCACCGCGCGATCATAACGAGCATTTCCGGCATGAGGTGATATATCCCGGCAGTAATATGCGGGACTTTCCCTGCGGGCGGCGATTTGCTTAGCACGCCATTCCGCATCGCGGCACAGACAGGGACAATCCAGGCAATTCGGAGATGTAGGCGCTGAGGCCTGACCCGGTCTGGAAGTGGAGCATCACATGTCCGCGGGCAGGCGCATCGCACGCCCGCGGGCGGCGGTCGGCCGGATCGCGTCTACCAGCCCTGAGCCGGATGATCGCGGGCGAAGGTAGTCTCGTTAGCGTGTCGCAGATGTCCGGTGATGCGGGACAGTGGCGGGATCTTCCCCCCGCCCCTCCACCACATGGAGAGTTCCTTGCCTGGTACCAGGGCTGCCGTTGTGGCCCCTGCGAGGCAAGTGGCCAGGGATTCCTGCGTGAACTGGCCCGGCGCAAGGCGCAGCGGCGCGATGGGGACGAGTCGTATGCGGTGCGGCTGAGCGCCGACGACCGAGCCCATCTGGACCCCGCTGTCCGCGCCCGCAACTGCCCGCTGTGCGGGGCGCTGCGTTATCACCGCTGCCGTGACCCGCACTTTCCGCTGCACTTCAGTGCAACCCATCCGGAGCGCGGATCAGCCTAACGGGCGCGGCGCGACTTTCCGGTATTCACGGAGCTGATCTTCCAGCGCGATCAGGCTCGGGGCCCACAGATCGTCTAATCCCCGGGTGCCGCGCCGACGGGCGGTGAAGCCAGTTCCCTTGCCGGGACCCACGGGGCGGATCGACCACATGGGCCAGCGCGTCCGGGCTGCAGCCAGATCGGCGGCGGGTGTCATGCTCATGCAACCCCCTGCTCGTCACTTTCCTAACGAAAAGCATTCGCCTGCGTGTTCCCATTCCCGCCCCGGACCACGGAATCCCCGGTTCTGCCCCGCCCCGTTCCCTCAGCCGGGACGTGCCCTGAGACCCGGGACCCGCGGGGCGGGTGGGACCGTCGGCATGGATGTGACGTTGGCATGCGGCCCGCGAGACTGGCTCGCGGGCCGCGCCCGCCGGGCTGGTGGATGGGGGGACTGGTGGATGGGCGGGCTGGTGGATGGGGGGAGCCGCCTCCCAAGTGTGGCCGGGCGGTCAGGGCTGGCTCCCCGGGCTGGCCGGGGTCCCGGTAACGGTCTCCTCACGGGCCGGGGGCTCGCCATCCCGCACGACTTCGGTCCGCTCGCCGTCCGGGCGCTCAAACACGCTGCGCTCACCCGCGGGCCGCTCGTACACGATGGGGTCCGAGGCGGGTGCGGCCGGCTCGGTGCCGGGTGCGTCGGCCTCGGCCGCGCGCTCGCTGAGCCGCGCGTCCCGGACCCCGATGACGGTCAGCCGGCCGATGGACACCGCGGCCAGGAACACGATGATCACGCCCAGCCCGGTGAAGTAGGTGAGCTCCACCAGAGCCCTGTGCAGCGTGCCGCCGATCGGTGTGCCCAGGGCCACGGTGCCGTGGGCGTTCCACGCCGGGCTGAGCACCCGGCCCACCGCGAACCAGGCGCCGCTCACCGCGGCCAGCCAGGCCCCGAACATCGCTACCGGCCGGACACGGCTGGCCAGCAGGATGAGGCCGCCGAGCACCGTGGCGATGCCGGGCAGGATCTCCAGCCACAGACGGCCCGAGGTGTAGGCCCAGGCGGTGCCCGGCGTGTAGGCGAAGTGGAAGTAAGGCCCGACGAACGCGATCAGGCCACCCCACAGGCCGAGCAAGACAAGGAGGGCGCCGCTCAAGGCACCCCGGCTCCGGGGAACGCGCAGCATCCCGGCCATTTCGATCACTCCCTCAAACAGTCCAGCAGGGGTTTGTGTCCCGCGCGCGGCAACTACCCGAGCCGCCGGCCTTTATGCGATACACCAGCCGGCGTGCGTATTAGCACCAGGTAGGGTCGCCCCGTGGAATCAGGTCCGGTGCAGGCAGGCCCCGTGCTGGCCAGACCTGTGACACCCTGTGGCGCACGCACCCGGGACCGCGGCTAGATGCAGGTCATCGCCACCGCCGGGCATGTCGACCACGGGAAGTCCACCCTGGTCCGGGTGCTGACCGGGATGGAGCCGGACCGCTGGGCCGAGGAGCGGCGCCGCGGCCTGACCATCGATCTCGGCTTCGCCTGGATGACCTTGCCCAGTGGGCAGCAGGTCGCGTTCGTGGACGTGCCCGGGCACGAGCGATTCGTGCCCAACATGCTGGCCGGGGTGGGCGCCGTGCCCGCGGTCCTGTTCACCGTGGCAGCCGACGAAGGCTGGATGCCGCAGTCGCAGGAGCACCTGGCCGCGGTGCACGCGCTCGGCATCACCCATGGCCTGCTCGCCGTGACCCGTTCTGACCTGGCCGACCCCGAGGACGCCCGCCGTCAGGCGCTGGCCAAGCTCGCCGCGAGCAGCCTCGGCGAGGTCGAGGCGGTCGAGGTCAGTGCCCGCACCGGCCTGGGCCTGCCCGAGCTCCGGGACGCGCTGGACCGGCTGGCCGCCCGCCTGCCACGGCCAGACCCGGCCGCCCCGGTCCGGCTGTGGGTGGACCGCGCGTTCCGGATCAAGGGAAGCGGCACGGTCGTGACCGGGACCCTGCCAGCCGGCACGATCCGCACGAAGCAGGAACTGCTGCTCACGCCCTCCATGGAGCCCGTGCGGGTGCGGGGCATCGAGACACTCAAGCAGCCTGCGGGCCAGGTGAGCGGGGTGGCCCGGGTCGCCCTCAACCTGCGCGGCCCCGAACGCATCACCCCCGAGCGCGGCATGGCGCTGGTCGAGCCGGGACGTTGGACGCTGGCGGCCGTGGCGGACGTGCGGCTGGCGGCGAGCGGGGACCGCCCGCCGCGGGAGCTCACTGTCCACGCAGGCTCGGCGCGCACCACGGCCCGGCTCCGCCCGCTCGGCGGGCTCATCGCCCGGCTCACCCTGGACCAGCCATTGCCGCTGCACGTCGGCGACCGGCTGCTGCTCCGCGACCCGGGATCGGCCGCGGCGGCCTTCGCCCAGCTCGGCACGGGCCCCGCCGCGGTGCTGCCCGCCGCCGTGCTGCCCGGGGCCGTGCCGTCCGGGCAGGCCAGGCCGTCGTGGCCGCCGCTCGTGGGCGCCACCGTGCTGGACGTGGCCCCTCCCGCGTTCCGCCGGCGGGGGGCCGCCGCGACGGCCGGCCGGGAGCTCGCCACCTGGCCCGCCGTGCCCGCCGCGGCCGACCTGCTGCGACGGCACGGGTTGCTGCGCGCCGCTGACCTGCGGGCCATGGGGGTGACCGAGTTGCCCGCCCCGGCCGGGGGCGACTGGCTCGCCGATCCCGGGCAGTGGGCGGAGCTGGGCCGGCGGCTCAGGGAGAGCGCCGCTGCGCACGCGGCGCGGGAGCCGCTCGCCCCGGGCCTGCCGCTCGAGGCGGCCCGGGCGGAGCTGGGACTGCCCGCCCGGCAGCTGGTCGAGCGGCTGGCCGCGCCGCCGCTGGCGGTGCGGGCCGGGTACGTGGTACTGGAGCATGACGGCGGCAGTCGCGGCCCTGCCCTGCCGGACCGCGTGCTCACGGCGGTGGGGCTGCTGCGCGATGACCTGGCCGGGCAGCCATTCGTCGCGCCCGAGGCCGCCCGGCTACGTGAGCTGGGGCTGGACAGCCGGTCGCTGGCGGCGGCGGCCCGGGCCGGCCTGCTACTGCGGGTGGCCGATCAGATCGTGCTGGCGCCAGACGCGGACCGAGAAGCCGCCCGGATCCTGGCCGGGCTGCCCGGGCCGTTCACCGCGGCCGAGGCACGCCAGGTGCTGCGCACCACCCGGCGGGTGGCGATCCCGCTGCTGGAGTACCTGGACCGCCGCGGGCTCACCCGGCGGCTGCCCGATGACCGGCGCACGGTTACCGGCGCACGGTTACCGGCGCACGGTTACCTGAGCACGGGTTACCTGTGCGATGCCGGTGAGGTCAGCGGCCGGTAAGGCCGCGGCCAGCGAACCGCTCGGTGCTCCAGGCCGGTGCCTCGGCGGGGGGCTCATCGGAGCTGATCCAGCGGACCAGCGCCTGAGCCGTCACCGGAGCGAGCAGGATCCCCGTGCGGTAGTGCCCCGAGGTCAGCCAGGCGTTGCCGAGACCATGGATCCGGTCGATGACCGGGAGCCCGTCGGGATGCCGCGGCCGGAAGCAGCACCAGGTGTAGTCGGCGCGCAGCCCCTTCAGCTGGGGAAGCGTGGCGTACAGGCCCGCCATGATGCTGTCGATGATCTCCTGGCGGACCACTGGGCTTTCGTCGCCCATGTCGAAGGTCCCGCCCACGAGCAGCCGGCCGTCCTCCAGCTGGGTGGCGACCGGCGCCACGATGCCGGGCAGCCGCAGCGGCGTCGGCTCGGTGACGAGCAGGTGGCCCTTGACCCGCTCCCAGGGCACGTCGAGGTCGAGGCCGTCCAGCACCGGCGGCAGTCCGGTGGCGAAGACCACAGCGCCCGGCTGCACTTGGCCGGCGGTCGTGTCCACGCTCACGATCCGGTCGCCGCGGACCGTGACGCCGGTGGCGGCGACCCCGGTGGCGACCGCGGGCAGCGAGGCGGACAGCCGGGCCAGTGAGCGCAGCGGGTTGACCCGGCCCTGATGGTGGATGAGCGCGCCTGCCATGGGCAGCGCCAGGCCGGGGATGAGCTTGGCGACGTAGTCGGGCCCCAGCCACTCCACCGCGGGCGACTGGTGCGGGGCCAGGGCACCCGGGTCGGGAGACAGGCCGATCCAGTCCACGTCCACCAGCCCCACGCCGCCCGGTGTCGTTTCCTCCAGCTCGGCCCACTGGTCAAGGCTGGCCCGGGCCAGGTCCACGAAGGGTTCGGGGTCGCTCCACTCGTGGATCTCGGGGGTCAGCAGCCCCGCGGCGCCGCCGGTGGCCCCTGCGCCCAGGTGGCCGGCCTCGATGAGGAGCACCGAACCGAGGCCCGCCTGGTGGCAGGCGGCGGCGGTGGCCACCCCGGCGATCCCCCCGCCGACGATGAGCACATCGGGACGCGGCTGCGGGACGACACCCGCGCCCCGGACGAGCTCAGCGCGCTCCGTTGCGTTGAGCTGATCGAGCCAGATAGCAGTCTCCACAAGCACGACCCTATCGCTGCCTCCCCGGACGAGGACAAAGCCCTATTTTAGCCACCTGATAGACAGGTAATCACGGTTTGCCCGCTCTTGATTCGGCATGGGGCCTGCCGGCGGATTCCCGCCGCACCGTGGTCAGGGACGCCCGGGGGACGGCAGCACGCCGAGTTCCATGGCCCGGGTCACTGCGGCGGTCCGGCCGGACACGCCGAGCTTGGCGTAGGCGCGGAGCAGGTGGGTCTTCACCGTGGCCTCGCTGACGAACAACTCCCGGCCGATCTGCGCGTTGGTCAGCCCGCGGGCCGCCAGGACCAGGACCTCGGTTTCCCGCGCGGACAGCGTGTCGCGGGCGGCGGGAGGCTCCGGCGGGGCGGCGCGCAGCCTGCTCACCAGGCGCCCGGCCACCGAGGGAGCCAGCACGGTCTCGCCCCGGGCCGCCGCGAAGATCGCGTCCACCAGGGTGTCTCGCGGCGTGTCCTTGAGCAGGTACCCAGCAGCGCCGGCCTCCACGGCGGGCAGGATGTCGGCGTCACTGTCGTAGGTGGTGAGCACCAGCACCCGGACCCCGGTCAGGTCCGCGGACAGCTGCCGGATCGCGGCCAGGCCGCCCGCGCCGGGCATGCGCAGGTCCATCAGCACCACGTCCGGCTGGTGCAGGCGGGCCATCGCCACGGTCTCCTCGCCCGAACCCGCCTCGGCGACGACCGCCAGCCCGGGCTCGGCGCTCAGCAGCGCCTGCAGGCCGGCGCGCACTACCGGATGATCATCCGCAACGAGAACCCTGACCGGGCCGGACCCCGCCGGGAAGCTGCGGGTGCTCACGGGGCTCCAGCCTCGTCGCCGGGCGCGTCCCGGTCAGCCGGTCCGGCCGGGGTGGCTGAGGCGGCCGGGGCGGCCGGGGCGGTGCCCGGCACTGTGACCGGGACGCCCACGCTGACCGTGGTCCCGCAACCCGGTGAGCTGCGTATCCCGAGCCGGCCGCCCGCCTCATCGACCCGGGCGCGCATGCCGGGCAGGCCGTAGCCGCCGCCGGCGTGCCCCGGATCGAAGCCCGTCCCGTCGTCGGTGACGTCGAGGCCGACCTGTCCCTCGGCGTACCGCAGGTAGACCAGGACCTGCCTGGCGCGGGCGTGCTTGCGCACGTTGGCCAGCGCTTCCTGGGCAACCCGGAGCAGCATGACCTCGGCCGGCCGGGGCAGCGGGACGGCCGGGCCGGTCACCTCGAAGGCGGCGGCCGTGCCCAGGTGCCCGTCCATCGTGGCGGTCAGCCGGCGCAGCGCGCCGTCGAGTGCGCCAGGCTCCAGGCCGGCCGGGGCCAGGGCGGTCACGAGGGCCCGTGCCTCGGCCAGGTTCTCCCGGGCCGTCTGCAACGCCAGCGCGAGATGCCTGCGGGCCGCCGCGGGCTGTCCCTCGATGTCCGTATCCGCCGCCTGGAGCAGCATGATGATGCTGGTGAAACCCTGGGCCACGGTGTCGTGAATCTCGCCGGACAGCCGCTGCCGTTCGGCCAGCACGCCGGCCAGGCGGTTGGCGCTGGCTAGCTCGGACCGGGTCTGGCTGAGCTGCTCGATCAGGCTGGCCCGGTCGTAGCTCTGGGCGATGATCCGGAAAACCCACCAGCCGAACGCGACCGAGAACGCGACGGTGAGCACTGCGGACGCGACGACAGAGGCCAATGCGCCGCCGCTCACCCCGGTGATCATCGCCACGGCCACCGGCGTGAGGTTGAGGACGACGATCGCGCCCACCGCCCAGCGGAACGGGACGGCCAGGAAGCACTGCGGGCCCAGGGCCAGCAGCACCCAGGTCTCGATGGTCCCTTGGCTAGACGCGATGATGAACAGGATCCACAGGCCTGTGAGGTAGATCAGGCCCCGGGCCAGGCTGCCCTCGCCATAGAGCACCGTACGCCGGTGCAGCAGGTACCAGGGGGCCATGGCCGCCAGCGCCCCGGAGGCGATGGCCAGGTCTGCGGCTGGCAGATCCTTCTGCGCCTGGACCGCGATCTCCAGGGCGAGCACGCCCACCAGGATCATCCCGTAGTACAGGTCCCAGCCACGGGTGCCGCCGTCCCAGGCGTGCCCGCCGGGCAGCGGCGGGCTCACTCGCGGTCCAGCCAGCGAAACGTCGTCATGCACAGCACCAAGCCTGCGACGAACCAGGCCCCGAGCACCAGCGCAACCTTGCCGAGTTCCCAGCCGCGGGCCGGCTCCGCCGCGGCCGCGGCGGCAGGCAGGAACACCGAGCGCAGTCCCTGGCACAGCCACTTCAGCGGGAAGAGCGCGGCCACCTGCTGCAGGACCGGCGGCAGGTCGCGGAACACGACGTACACCCCGGAGATGAACGACAGCACTAGATAGGGCAGGTTGAACACGGCCGAGGAGCCGCGTGGACTTCGTGGCGCGCTGCTCAGGGCCAGGCCGAGCACGGCACAGGCCGCGGTGCCGAGCACGAACACCCAGCCGAGGGTGAGCCATCCGCCGGCCGTGCCGGGCAGCCGCAGCCCGAACGCGGCCGTCCCGATGGCCAGCAGGAGACCGGCCTCGGCGGCCGCGACGGCCAGGGCGGCGATCCCCTTGCCCGCGAAGTAGGCAGCGGGCGGCATCGGGGTGCCTGCGAGCCGGGTCAGCGTCCCGTCCGCCCGGTCCATAGCCACGCTCGCGCCCACGTTCACGAAGGTGGCGGACATGATGCCGCTGGCGATGATCCCGGCCGTGAAGTACTGCCGGAAGGCCACCCCTGTGGACCCGATCGTGCCGTGGAACACCTCGCCGAACACCACCAGCAGGATCACCGGGAGGGAGAACGTGAAGATGACCGATTCGCGGTCGCGGAAGAACGAGGTGATCTCGAGCCTGCCGCGGGCCACGCTCGTGCGCAGCAGCGAGGGCAGGGGTGGCCCGTGCTGGCTGGCCCCGTGCTGGCTGGCCCCGTGCTGGCTGGCCCCGTGCTGGCTGGCCTGGTAACTGGCGGTTGGGGGATTGCCGGACGTTGCGGTCATGAGGTCTCCTCCGGGGTGACGGGGCCGTTGGGGGTCGCGCCGATCAGCCGCAGGTAGGTGTCCTCCAGTGAGGGCCGGGTGACGGTCAGGCCCGGGATCTCGCCGTCCGGCCCGGCTACCCGGGCGGCCAGCGCCGCCACCAGCCGGGCTGGCGTGGAGGTCCGCTCGCTCTGCGCGGCGCCGTGCTCGTGCCAGCACACGGTGGCGGCCGCGGCATCCCGCCCGGCCAGGGCCGCAGGCGGGCCAGCCGCGACGATGGTCCCCGCGGCCAGGACCGCCACCCGGCTGGCCAGGGCCTCGGCTTCATCCAGGTAGTGCGTGCAGAGCAGGATCGTGGTGCCGCCCGCGGCCAGCTGGCGGATCAGGTCCCAGAACTGCCGCCGCCCGGCGGGGTCGAGCCCCGTGGTCGGCTCGTCCAGGACCAGCAGTTCGGGTTGGCCCAGCAGGCCGAGCGCCAGGTCCACCCGGCGGCGCTGCCCGCCGGATAGCCGGCGCAGCCTGGTGCCGGCCTGCCCGGCCAGGCCCACCGCGTCGATCAGGTCGCCGGCCTCCCGCCGGGCTGGGTAGTAGCGGGCCAGGTGCCTGATCACCTCGAGCACGGTCAGCTCGGCGAAGTCGCTGGCCTGCTGGGGCACGATGCCGATCCGAGCTCTCCAGGCGCGGCCCGCTCCCGCCGGGTCGGCGCCCAGCACGGTCACCTCACCCGCGTCCCGGCGCCGGTGGCCGGTCAGGATCTGCACCGCGGTGGTCTTGCCCGCGCCGTTGGGCCCGAGCAGGGCGACGATCTCCCCGGCGCCGATGTCCAGATCCAGGTTGTTTAGCGCGGACACCTGGCGGTAGCGGGCAGGTCGGTAGATCTTGCGGAGCCCGCGGACTCTCACGGCCATCCCGGTTGCTGTCATGATCCGAGAATGGTCCGGCCGGGACGGGTCCCGCGTCGCCCGGCCGGCCACGCTGGGGTCAGCCGATCGATGGACACGAGAGGCGCGACGTAGGCTGAGTGACCATGTGGGCGTAAAGCCCCGCAGATTGAAGGTGGTGAGGTCCCGTTCCCGACGACTCCCGTGTGCTCGCCGACTCTTACGGGCGTGTAGCGACCGACCTGCGGATCTCCCTCACCGACCGGTGCAACCTGCGGTGCTCCTACTGCATGCCCCCCGAGGGCCTGGAGTGGCTGCCCAACCCGGCGTTGCTGTCCGACGATGAGGTGGTCCGGCTGGCCAGGATCGGGGTGCAGCACCTGGGCATCACCGAGATCCGGTTCACCGGTGGCGAGCCCTTGCTGCGGCAGGGCCTGCCTGGCATCGTGGCCCGCACGGCGGAGCTGCGGCCCCGGCCTGAGATCTCGCTTACCACCAACGGGATCGGGCTCAGCCGGCTGGCCGACCCGCTGCGCGCCGCGGGCCTGGACCGGATCAACGTCTCGCTGGACACGCTGGCCCCAGAGACCTTCCGCCAGCTGTCCCGCCGGAACCGGCTCGACGACGTGCTCGCCGGGCTGGCCGCGGCCCATGCGGCCGGATTGCGGCCGGTCAAGGTCAACGCGGTGCTGATGCGCGGGCTCAACGACGACGAGTCCCCCGCGCTGCTCCAGTACTGCCTGGAGCGCGGGTACGAGCTGCGGTTCATCGAGCAGATGCCGCTGGACGCGCAGCACGGCTGGCGTCGCGAGAACATGATCACCGCCGACGAGATCCTAGACACGCTGACCGCGCACTTCAAGCTCACCGCGGCCGACCCGGGGGAGCGCGGCTCGGCGCCAGCGGAGTCGTTCCTGGTGGACGGCGGCCCGGCGCGGGTCGGCGTGATCGGCTCGGTCACCCGCCCGTTCTGCGGAACCTGCGACCGGGTCCGGCTGACGGCCGACGGCCAGGTGCGCAACTGCCTGTTCGCACGGGACGAGAGCAACCTGCGCGACCCCATGCGCCACGGGGCCAGCGACGACGAGCTGGCCGGGATCTGGCGGCGGGCCGTCGCGGCCAAGCTGCCCGGGCACGGCATCAACGACCCTGGGTTCCTGCAGCCCGCCCGGCCGATGTCCGCGATCGGCGGCTGACCGGGAGGGCCCGTGACGGCTCCTGCGCGCGCGTTCGACGCGGTCATCCTGGCTGGCGGCCGCGGCACGCGACTGGGCGGGGCGGACAAGCCCGGGCTGGTCGTCGGCCAGCAGACCCTGCTCGGCTCGGTGGTCTCGGCCGTGATCTCGGCCGGGGCGGCCCGGGTCGTGGTGGTCGGCCCGCAGCGCCCGGCCGCGCTCAGGCCCGGGACCGGCGGCCCCGGGACCGGCGGCCCCGGGACCGGCGGCCCCGGGACCGGCGGCCCCGGAACCGGCGGGTCGCGGGTCAGGTACGCCCGGGAGGATCCGCCGGGCTGCGGGCCGGTTGCCGCGCTGGGCAGCGGGCTGGCTGAGGTGTCCGCGCCCTCCGTCGTGCTGGCCGCGGCCGATCTCCCGTTCCTGCGGCCCGCGCACGTCACCCGGCTGGTCGCGGGCCTGGTCGGCCAGGACGTTCCCGGCGTGGTGCTGCTCGATGCGGCCGGGCGTCCTCAGTGGCTGGTCAGCTGCTGGCCTTCGGCGCTCCTGCGGAGCGCCCTGGACAGGTACCCGGGAAGCTCACTGCGCGGGCTGCTCGGTCCGCTGGACCCGGTGCTGCTCCCCGACGCGACGGCTGCGGGCGAGCCACCGCCCTGGCTCGACTGCGACACCGCCGATGACCTCAGCCTGGCGCGGGACTGGGCCGCACGGGCCGGGATCGAACAGGAGGCAGCCCCGTGAGCACGCTGGATGAGTGGGCCGAGGTGGCCTGCCGTGAGCTTGGCCTGGATCCGGCGTCCCTGGACGCGAGGCTGGTCCTCGACCTGGCCCGGGACGTGGCGCACGGCGTGGCCCGCCCGGCCGCGCCGCTGACCGCGTATCTGCTGGGCGTGGCCGTGGGGCAGGGACGGCCGCTAGCCAGCTCAGCCGCGCGGATCAGCCAGCTGGCCGCGCAGTGGGCTCCCCTGGACAGCACTGCCGGGGATGGGCCCGCCGAGAAGTCCGCGCCCCACGAGTAATCCATCAATCTGCTTGATGAATCGCTGAGGCGTTTGGCATTGGCGATGATGGGTCAGGACTCCTTACCGTGGAGGGATATGCCGCTCGCCGTGGAGGGGTACCCGCGGATTCCCAGAAGGTGACCGATGCCATTCGCCACCGCACCCGCTCCCGTCCCCGCCCCGGGACCAGCCATGGCCCTGGTCAGCCGCTGCCCGGCCGACCTCCTCGTGGCCCTGCGACGCTCCGTGCGGCAGCGCGGCGACTGGGACCAGACCTCCCGCCGGGTGGCGCGGGCCCTCGGACGCCACCTGCCCGGACCGGAGATCCTCACTGCCGCCGAGCGGGACGGTGATCCCGCCGGGTACCAGTCCCACCTGCTGCACGCCGAGCCGGATGGCTCCTTCTCGGTCGTGGCGCTGGTGTGGCGGCCCGGCCAGATCACCCCGATCCACGACCACGTCACCTGGTGCGTGATCGGCGTGCTGCAGGGGGCCGAGTACGAGGAGCTTTTCGCCCTGCGCGACGGCGGGACCGTGCTGGAGGAAGTCGGCACGAATGCCGGGGCCCCGGGCGATGTGTCGGGCTTCGCGCCGCCCGGGGACATCCACCGGGTCCGCAACCGCGGCACGGGGGTCGCGATCTCGCTGCACGTGTACGGCGCGGACATCTCCCGCCTGGGTTCCAGCATCCGCCGGATCTACGACCTGCCCGTACGGACCGTCCCGTCTGGACGCTAGCTAGAGCGTCAGGCGTCCGAGTCCCGCGGTATCCCGACGGTGGCCAGTAGGTGCTCCTCGTCGATGTCGCTGCCCTGAGCGCGCCGCCGCAGGGAGGGGCCGCTGCCAGGTGTCCGTTTCCAGGATTTGCCCTTCGATGCATACCGATATATCTTTGAGCTATCCAGTAAGGCAGAAGAGCTCCTGGACACTCCAGTCAGAGCCCTGCCACGAGACCAAGGAAGTGACACACAATGCGACACAGCGAACCCTGGGGAGGCCCAGGAGACGAGCAAGGAGAAGTTTGGGGCCACCGTCACGGTCCGCGCCGGCGTGGGCCCCGCGGGCCCGGGGGACCGGGCGGACGCGGCTGGGGCAGAAGCGAGACGATGCCCGCCCCCGGGCCGGACTTCGGGCCGTGGTTCGGCGGTCCGCGGATGCGCGGGCCGCGGGTGAGGCGGGGTGACGTGCGGGCGGCTGCCCTGGCGCTGCTGGCCGACGGGCCCCGCAACGGCTACCAGATCATCCAGGACATCAGCGAGCGCAGCAGCGGGCTGTGGAAGCCCAGCCCAGGGTCGGTGTACCCGGCGCTCCAGCAGCTGGAGGACGAGGGCCTGATCGGAGCGACGACGGGCGAAGGCGGCCGCCGGGCGTTCGAGCTTACCGAGGAGGGCCGCAGCTACGTGGCGGCGCACCCGGACGAGCTGCAGGCGCCCTGGGACCTGGTGGCCCAGTCGGTCGGCGGTGACACGATCGAGATGCGCCGGCTGTTCGGCACCGTCGCGATGGCGGCGATGCAGGTGGTCCGGGTGGGCAACAACGCCCAGGTCGCCCAGGCGCAGCAGATCCTCACCGACGCGCGCCGGAAGCTGTACCAGATCCTGGCCGCGGAAGACGAGCAGGCCTCGACCGAAAACGCAGCCGGGCAGGCCCACGACCAGCCCGCCGAGTAGCCAATGCAGGAGGCTGGCCGCGGTGAGTCGGGAGGCCATCGCGGCTAAGCTCTGCTTGGACCAAGCAGGAGGCGCGTGAGAGTGGCAAGACAGGCAGGCGCAGACGGGGCCGGTGAGCCGGCCCCGGCCGGCGGCGTGCAGATGGAGACCCGGCCCCCCGCGGTGGCCGTGTCCGGGCTGGCCAAGAGCTACGGGGACATCGAGGCGGTGCGCGGCATCGACTTCGAGGTCGCGGCGGGGGAGACCTTCGGCTTCCTGGGGCCCAACGGGGCCGGGAAGTCCACCACTATCAAGATCTTGTGCACGCTGGCGCGTCCGACCACCGGGCGGGCCAGCGTCGCCGGCCACGACGTGGTCAGCGAGCGGGACGCGGTGCGCCGCAACATCGGGCTGGTATTCCAGGACACCACGCTGGACAACTACCTGACCGGGGCGCAGAACCTCCGGTTCCACGCGGAGCTGTACGCGGTCCCGTCCGCGGCGGTCGAGCCGCGGATGAAGCAGGTGCTCGACATGGTCGGGCTGTGGGATCGCAGGGACAGCCTGGTCAGCACCTACTCGGGCGGCATGCAGCGGCGGCTGGAGATCGCCCGCGGCCTGCTGCACGCGCCGCACGTGCTGTTCCTGGACGAGCCGACCGTAGGCCTGGACCCGCAGACCCGCTCGTCGATCTGGGAGTACATCAACGACCTCAAGCGCCGGGAAGACATCACGATCTTCCTGACCACGCACTACATGGACGAGGCCGAACACTGCGACCGGATCGCCATCATCGACCACGGGAAGATCGTGGCGATCGACACGCCCGAGGCGCTCAAGGCCAGCGTGGGCAAGGACCGGGTGCAGATCCAGACCGCCGACGACGCCGCCGCGATCAAGGAGCTGGCCGACGTGCTCGGCATCGAGGCCGGCATCCACGAGGGAGCGGTGACGTTCTCGGTCGAGTCGGGAGAGCAGTTCGTGCCCCAGCTCTTCGCCCGGCTCAGTATCCCGATCCGGTCGGTCAGCGTTTCCCGGCCGTCGCTGGACGACGTGTTCATGTCCTACACCGGGACCACCATCCGGGACGCCGAGGCATCCGGCACCGACCACATGCGGCAGATGGCGCAGCGTTTCCGAGGAAGGCGATGAGCATGGCAATCCAGACCGCCCAGCCGGGCGGGATCACGGGTCCTGACGAGGGCCTGGCCGCCCAGATCCGGGTGGCGGTGCCGGAACGCAGCCTCCGCTCCGACCTGCGCGCGGTGAGCATCGTGTGGCGCCGGGAACTGATCAGGTTCCGCCGGGACCGGCTCCGCGCGGTGACGTCGCTGATCCAGCCGCTGCTGTTCCTGGTCGTCCTCGGCACTGGCCTGTCTTCGCTCGCCGGGCGCAACTTCCCGGCCGGGGTGGACTTCAAGACGTTCATCTTCCCGGGCGTCCTGGCCATGTCGGTGCTGTTCACCGCGGTCTTCTCGGCCGCGTCGATCGTCTGGGACCGGGAGTTCGGCTTCCTGCGCGAGATGCTGGTCGCGCCGGTCAGCCGGTCCTCGATCGTGATCGGCAAGTGCCTGGGCGGCGCGACCATCGCCACCTTCCAGGGCATCGTGATGCTGTGCCTGGCCTGGATAGCCCACGTGCCCTACAACCCGGTGCTGATCCTCACGCTGATCGGGGAGTTGCTGCTGCTGTCCTTCACGATCACCGCGTTCGGGGTGATGATGGCGGCCCGGATCACCCAGTTCCAGGCGTTCATGGCGCTGACCCAGATGCTGGTACTGCCGCTGTTCTTCCTGTCGGGAGCGCTGTACCCGCTGACCGGGCTGCCCGGGTGGCTCAGTGTGCTGACCCGGATCGACCCGCTGACCTACGCGGTCGGCCCGATGCGGCACGCGGTGTTCTCGCACCTGAGCATCAACCCGGTGGCCTTCGCCCATCTGTCGCCCGGGATCACCTGGGACGGCTGGGTGGTGCCGATTGGGCTGTCGCTGGGCATCGTGGCGGTGATGGGGCTGGTCATGCTGGGCATCGCGATCGCCGAGTTCAGCAAGACCGAGTAGCCCTTTTCGTACGCCACGACGCCGTCCGGACCCGGCAACCCCGGGCGGCGTCCCCATTCCACCGTGCGGCGTTCGCGCCGACAGCCCCGGCCGTGCCGATAAGTCGTTAGAGAGCTAAGTCGTTAAGTCGACCCGGGCAGGCCGACGGGGGCGAGCCGGTTCTGCGCGCGGGAGCACCCGCGAGCGGGCAGGGGCATCCCGGAGCGTGTGCGGGCCAACCAGCCGCAGGGGGCCCGGAGTGCCGCCAGGCATAAAGCGACGCCGGGTGGCTACGGGGGCAAACCACCCGGCGTCGCATTCATCGGCGTTCCGACGGGGGCCCGGAACGCCGGCAGGTGCTCCGACGGGGGACCAGAGCACCGATATGCATGTTACACCGAAACCCCCCGTTGTGCGTCAAGACCGGACTACAGCCCGATCTGGCCACCCACGCGTGCGTTGGACGGCCGTTCAGCCCTTTCCTTGCTGCTTTTCAGCCTCTGTTTCCTGGCTAAACGGGCGGGGCGGCTGCGACCCGGGAGACGGCGCCTCCGGCGCGGGCCTCTCAGCAGGCCATCCGGTTGCGTCCGGGGGGATGGAGCGCGCGGGGAGCCGAGGCTCGTAGGCACGAAAACCGCTGGTGTTAGCGGGCTCACGGCCGCCGTTGGCGATCACTACGGCGAAATAGGGGATGGTGATAGCGCCCACCGCCGGAATCGCCGCGAACCAGCCCGCGCCCTCGACGAACAGGGCAATCGTCGCCGCAAAACAAGCGAACCGGATTCCCATCATGATCAGGTAGCGGCGCTGCCGCGAGGCAATGTCCGCGGATAGAGGCGGCTGTGCCTCGGTGACGAGGTACGCGCCCTGACGGCGGCCCCCGGGGGCAGGTTTCACAGCTCCAACGTACGTCCGCGCGGGTCGGCATGCGAATGGAGTTTTCCGGCGCGGTGAGCCGGTCAGCCGGACGGGGTGATGCTGGGGGCCGCGACGGCCCCGAGGCCGGGCAGCGCGGCCACGGACGCGGCGCCTGCCAGCGCCATCACGTGGGCCAGGCCGGCCGTCAGGTCCTCCAGCCACGCCTGCACACCGTCTTCCCCGCCGCAGGTCAGCGCCCACAGCACGGGCCGGCCCACGAACACCAGCGGCGCGCCAAGGGCGAGGCCGGCGAGCACGTTTTCGGGGCTGCGCACGCCGCCGTCCACGAACACCGGCCGGCCCGCCGCGGCGGCCTGCACGGCAGGCAGCGCCAGCGCGGTGGGCAGGGCCTGGTCGAGCTGCCGGCCGCCGTGGTTGGACACGATGACACCGGCGGCCCCCGCCGACAGGCAGGCGGCCGCGTCGTCGGCACGCAGCACCCCCTTGACCACTACGGGCAGCCCACCGCTGATCGCAGCCAGCCAGCCGATGTCGTCCAGGCTGGCCGGGACGATACGCGCCCGGGACGGGTCGTCCAGCCGTCCGAGGTTGTCCTCGAAGTCCCGGTCGCTGATCACGCCCGCGCCGGGCATCAGGGCCCGGCGCCCGACCACGGGAGTGTCGCCGGTGAGGACCAGGGCCTGCGCGCCCGCGGCCTCCGCCCGCCGGACCAGTCCGGCGGTGAGTTCCCGCTCCTGCATCATGTAGACCTGGAACCACCAGCGGCCCCCGGCCTCGGCGACGGCTGCGGCGACTTCCTCGATCCGTCTTGAGCAGCGGGAGGACAGCACGAAGAGGGCCCCCGCCCGCGCGGCGCCTGCCGCCGTGGCCGTCTCGCCCTCGGGGTGGGCGAGCCGGTGGTAGGCGGTCGGCGCCACCGCGATCGGGGTGCGCAGTTCCAGGTTCAGCGGCGGACCCAGCTGCACGCTGGTCTGGACGGCGGAGACGTCGCGCAGGACCCGCGGCAGGAACCGGACCCGGTTCCAGGCCTCCACATTCGCGCGGAGGGTCACCTCGCCACCGGAACCGCCGGCGTAGTAGTCATAGACCTCAGGGCGAAGGAGCTCTCGGGCTTGCCGCTCAAACTCGGAAACGTCAGCCATCACACTCGAACACCCTGCCTGAATGCCGGGCGGGACGCCAGTCCCGCGAGCGGGACCACTTCCCTGTGGAGGGGCTAATGACCGAACGTACCTACCGCGTTACCGAGATCGTCGGCACGTCACCGGACGGCATCGAGCCCGCTATCCGCAACGCGGTGCACCGGGCCTCGCAGACCCTGCGGCACCTGGACTGGTTCGAGATCACCCAGGTGCGCGGGCAGATCACCGACGGCGAGGTGGCGCATTTCCAGGTCGGCCTGAAGGTGGGCTTCCGCCTCGAAGACAGCTAGTTTCTCTGGCCTGCGCGCTAGTCAGCCGGGCCAGCGCGCTACGGCGCGCTGGCCCGGCTGCGTCACTGCGGCCGACCTAGCTCGCCGCGCCCGTCCGCTTCGCTAGGACGGGCGCGGCGAGCTAACTGGCCTGGCTGACCGAGGACATGTTGAAGCCCTCCACCCGGACCGGGGGCATCGCGCAGCGGGTGAAGTAGTCACCCCACTCGCGGGGCAGCGCGGGCACGGTCGCGCCGACCTCGGCGAGCCGGCTGAGCATGCCGACCGGGCTCTCGTTGAAGCGGAAGTTGTTCACCGCCCCGCTGACCTCACCGTTTTCGACCAGGTAGATGCCGTCACGGGTGAGCCCGGTCAGCAGCAGGGTCTGCGGGTCAACCTCGCGGATGTACCAGAGGCAGGTGAGCAGGAGGCCCCGCTCGGTGCGAGCCACCATATCCTCGAGGGACGCCGAGGAACCCGGGGGGCCCGCCAGGGCGAGGTTGTCGATGGCGGGGGTGACGGGCAGCCCGGAGAGCTCGGCGGTGTGCCGGGTCTGGATCAGCGCGGCCAGTTCGCCGTCGCGGATCCAGTCGGTGTGCTCCAGCCCCAGCCCGTTGTCGAACACTGAGGACTCACGGCGCGAGGCGTGCGCGATGACGAAGGGGGAGCAGGCCAGCCCCGGCGTGGCGGGGTCGCTGTACAGGGCCAGCGGGAGGCTGGACAGCCGCTCGCCGACCCGGGTACCGCCGCCCGGCTTGCTGAACACGCTGCGGCCGTCCAGCGCGTCCTTGGCCCCTGCCGACCAGTACATGTACACGAGGAGGTCGGCCACGGCACCCGGGGGGAGCAGCGTCTCGTACCGCCCGGGCGGCAAGTCGATCTTCCGCCGGGCCCAGCCCAGGCGCCGTTCCAGGCCGGCGTCCAGTGAGACGACGTCGACGTCGGTGAAGTCCCTGGTGGCACAGCCGGCCCAGGCCGAGCGGGCCAGGTCCGCGGATTTCGCATTCAGCTCGACCTTGCCGGACGGCTGATCGTGGCGCAGCCGCAGGCCCGTCGAGCTGCCGAGGAACGTGCAGGCCAGAGAGTGCTCGGCGTACCCGTAGAGCTTGCGCTCGGCACCCTGCGCGGCCTCGAACGCGCCGCCCAGGTCCGCCGCGAACCCGCTGAACACCCCGATCTCGGTACTCGCGACCGGGTCGTCCCAGCGCGCCGCGGCCGGGATCTTCCGTACCGCGTCGTCGTCCGGGCCCAGCAGCGGCTGGGCATCCTCCACCGGGGAGCCGTCGGCGGCGGCCTGCTCGGCCGCCCGCACCACGTCCTCGACCTGGTCCTCGCGGACGCCGGCCCGCGACACCACGCCCACCGAGGTGCCCTCCGCGCGGCGACGGACCGCGATCACCGTCAGCTGGCGGGAGCGCGCGACCCCGTTGGTGGTCAGCGTGTTGCCGGCCCAGCGCAGGTTCGCGGTCGAGCTTTCGTCGGCGATCACGAAGCAGTCGTCGGACCGGGCCGCGGCCAGCGCTCGCTCGACGATCTCCTGGGGCCCGGTGCTCTGCACCACGCCGCCCCCTGAGCTCGTGGTTCGTGGGCTCGTGGTTCGTGGGCTCATGCCCCCTCCTCCGCGGTGTTGAGCACCCGGACTCCCCGCATCAGCGCCGTGGGGCAGCCGTGGCTGACCGGGGCGATCTGCCCCGGCTGGCCTTTCCCGCAGTTGAACGCGCCGCCCAGCACGTACGTCTGCGGGCCGCCCACCGCTTCCATGGAGTTCCAGAACTCGGTCGTGGTGGCCTGGTAGGCTACGTCGCGCAGCTGGCCGTCCAGCCGGCCGTTGGTGATCTTGTAGAACCGCTGCCCGGTGAACTGGAAGTTGTACCGCTGCATGTCGATGGACCAGCTCTTGTCACCCTCGATGTAGATCCCGTTGGTCACGCCGCCGATCAGCTCGCCGGTGCCCGGGCCCTCCTCGGCCGGCTCGAGCGAGACGTTGGCCATCCGCTGGATCGGCATGTGACCGGGGGAGTCCGCGAACGCGCACCCGTTGGACCGGCCGAACCCGGTCAGCTGGGCGATGCGGCGGTCGAGCTGGTAACCGCTGAGCACGCCGCCGGAGATCAGGTCCCAGGACTGGGACGCGACCCCCTCATCGTCATAGCCCACCGTGGACAGGCCGTGCGGCACGGTCCGGTCGCCGGTGACCCGCATCAACGGCGAGCCGTACTGCAGGCTCCCGAGCTTGTCGAGGGACGCGAATGACGTCCCGGCGTAGGCCGCCTCATAGCCGAGCACCCGGTCGAGCTCGGTGGCGTGCCCGATTGACTCGTGGATGACCAGCCACAGGTTGGACGGGGCGATAACCAGGTCGTAGCGGCCAGCCTGGACCGCCGGGGCGGCCAGCTTCTCGGCCAGCAGCTCCGGCAGCTGAGCCAGCTCGGCATCGAAATCCCACCCGGTCCCGGTCATGTACTCATACCCCCGGCCGGCCGGCGGGGCCAGCGTGCGCATGGTCTCGAACCGGCCGCTGGGCTGCACCGCGACCGCGGTGAGCACCGGGTGCAGCCGCACCCGCTGCTGGAGGGCGGTGGTCGCGCCGTCGGCGTAGAACTTGCACTCCCGGACCTGGACCAGCGAGGCGTCCACGTGGTTGACCACCGGGCTGGCCAGCAGCCGCTCACTCCAGCCGGACAGCAGCGCCAGCTTGTCCCCGACGCTGACGCTGAACGGATCCTGGTCGTAGGCGGAGACCCAGCTGACGTCGCCGTAGCCCGGCTCGGGAGCCAGCGCGATGCGCTCGGTGTTCATCGCGGCGGCGACCTTGGCCACGTCGATGGCCTCCTCGGCCGCGCGCACCGCCGCCTGGGTGGTCAGGTCCACCGCGGCGGCAAAGCCCCAGGTGCCGTTCAGCACCACCCGGACGGCCAGGCCCAGCTCGTCCGCGTCCATCAGCGTCTCCAGGTGGCCGTCGGACAGCCCGATCTCCTGGCCCCTGATGCGCTCGGCGCGGAAGTCGGCGTGCTCCGCGCCCAGCTCCCGGGCGCGCTGCAGCGCGGCGGCAGCCAGCTCGCGCAGCGGCAGGCCGGCGAACTCCGGATCGATGGGATGGCCGCTCCCCGGGTTCCCGCCTCCGGTCCGCGTGCCTGTTTGTGTGCTTGGCTCCATGCCTGATCCTGTGCCTTGTCCGGTGCGTGGGCCCGCGCCCGGTCCGGTGCTGCCGGCCGGGCCGGATGTGTACTGTGCTCCCCCTGTGGCAACCTATCTCACGGCCGGTGGCGGCAGCCGGGTACGCTCGCCGGGGCGCGGAAGTCAATTCGTTGATCATGGAAGAAGGCACGCCGATGAGCCGATCCGTCCTCGTCACCGGCGGGAACCGGGGCATCGGGCTGGCCATCGCCCGCCGCCTGGCGGCCGGCGGGGACCAGGTCACGGTGACCTCCCGGTCGGGAGTCGCGGTGCCCGGGCTGGCCACCGTGGCCTGCGACGTCCGGGACGCCGCCGCGGTGGATGAGGCCTTCGCCAAGGTGGAGGCGGAGCAGGGACCGGTGGAGGTCCTGGTGGCCAACGCGGGCATCACCCACGACCAGCTGCTCGCGCTGATGAAAGAGGACGACTTCACCGACGTGATCGACACCAACCTGACCGGCGCGTACCGGGTGGCTAAGCGCGCGGTGCGCGGCATGATGCGGCTGCGCCGGGGCCGGATGGTGTTCATCTCCTCGGTCGTCGGCCTGCTCGGCTCGGGCGGCCAGGCGAACTACGCGGCCTCCAAGGCCGGGCTGGTCGGCCTGGCCCGCTCGCTGGCCCGGGAGCTCGGCAGCCGGAACATCACCGCCAACGTGGTGGCCCCGGGTTTCGTGGACACCGACATGACGGCGGCCCTGCCCGACGACCGGAAGGCCGCCATCCTCGGCCAGGTGCCGCTCGGGCGCCTCGCCTCCGCCGATGAGGTCGCCGCGACAGTGGCCTTCCTGGCCGGGCCGGACGCGGCCTACATCACCGGGGCGGTCATCCCGGTCGATGGCGGACTCGGCATGGGCCACTAGGGGCCATGAGAGGGAAGGACAGCGATGGGAATCCTGGACGGCAAGCGGATCCTGGTGACGGGCGTGCTCACCGACTCCTCGATCGCCTTTCACGTGGCCCGGATCGCCCAGCAGGAAGGTGCCCGGGTGGTGCTGACCGGGTACGGCCGGCTCACCCTGGTGGAGCGCATCGCCAAGCGGCTGCCCGACCCGCCGCCCGTCATCGAGCTCGATGTGACCGACCCGGCCCATCTCGAGTCGCTGGCCGAGCGCGTCTCCGGGCACCTGGACGGCCTGGACGGCGTCGTGCACAGCATCGGCAACGCACCGCAGACCGCGCTCGGCGGCAACTTCCTGCAGACCGAATGGTCCGACGTGGCCTCGGCCATGCACGTGTCCACGTTCTCCCTCAAAGCACTGGCGATGGCCGCCCTGCCGCTGCTGGGTGACGGGGGATCCATCGTCGGCCTGGACTTCGACGCGTCGCTGGCCTGGCCGGCCTACGACTGGATGGGCGTGGCCAAGGCCGCCCTGGAATCGACTTCCCGGTACCTCGCCCGTTACCTGGGACCGCGCGGGATCCGGGTGAACCTGGTCGCCGCGGGCCCGCTGCGCACCATGGCGGCCAAGAGCATCCCCGGGTTCAGCGCCTTCGAGAACATGTGGGACGACCGGGCCCCGCTCGGCTGGGACATCACCGACCCGGAGCCCGCCGCGCGGGCCTGCGTCGCGCTGCTGTCCGACTGGTTTCCCGCGACCACCGGCGAGATCGTGCATTCCGATGGCGGCGTCCATGCGGTCGGCGGCTGAGCGCGGCGGCGTGCCCGCCGCGGGCGCCAGGCAGCTGGTGCTCACGCTGTCCTGCCCGGACCGGCCCGGCATCGTCCACGCGGTCGCCGCGTTCTTGCACGGCTCGGGCTGCAACATCCTGGACAGTCAGCAGTTCGCGGACCTGACCATGAACCGCTTCTTCATGCGGGTGCACGTCGAGACGCTCGGCACCGCCCCGTCGGACGTCCCGGCCCTGCGGGCCGGGTTCGGGCCCATCGCCGACGAGTTCGGCATGGACTGGGACCTGCATGACCTGGCCATCCGCCCGCGCGTGCTGATCATGGTGTCCAAGGAGGGCCACTGCCTCAACGACCTGCTGTACCGCAGGGAGGCGGAGTCGCTGGCCATCGACGTCCCGCTGGTCGTCGGGAACCATCCCCACCTGGCCCGGCTCGCGGCCGGGCACGGGGTGCCGTTCGAGCACGTGCCGGTCGGGCCGGACCCGGCGGACCGGGCCGACGCCGAGGGGCGGCTGCTCGACCTGGTCGCCGCGCACCGCATCGACTTCGTTGTGCTGGCCCGGTACATGCGGATCCTCTCCCCGGAGGTCTGCGCGAAACTGGCCGGCCGGATCATCAATATCCACCACTCGTTCCTGCCCAGCTTCCGCGGCGCGCGGCCGTACCAGCAGGCGTATGAGTACGGCGTGAAGGTGATCGGCGCGACCGCGCACTACGTCACCCCCGACCTGGACGAAGGCCCGGTCATCGAGCAGGAGGTGGCCCGGGTGGAGCACACCGCCTCCCCGCCGCAGATGGCCGCGATCGGGCGGGATGCGGAGCGGGTCGCGCTGGCCAGGGCGGTGCGCTGGCACGCCGAGCACCGCATCCTGCTGCACGGCCGCCGCACGGTGATTTTCAAATAACGGCTCTATCCGGTAGCCCCCCGCGCCCGGGTCTACATTCCGGCGAGCAGGGCGGCCAGCCGGGTCACCCGGGGCGGCTCGCCGACGGTGGACACCGCGCGGGACAGCGCCGGACCAGCTCCGTGCACTACGGACAGGTGACGCTGGGCACGGGTCAGCGCGGTGTAGACCAGCGGCCGGGACAGCATTCCCGCCGCCTCCGCAGGGAACACCGCCACCACCGCGGGCCATTCGGAACCCTGGGCCCGGTGCACGGTCAGCGCCCAGCCGTGGCGCAGGTCGCTGAGAAACTTATCCGGCACCCACACGGGGGCAGCGGGGAAGGCCACCTGGAGCCCGCCGTCGCTACGGCCCACTACCGTGCCGACCTCGCCGTTGGTGAACCCCGCGTCGGAATGGTTGGCGACCGAGACCACACGGTCACCCGGATCGAAGCCGCCGTGCGTGCCCGGCCCCGGATTGAGCCGTTCCTTGAGGGCCTGGTTCAGCGCGATCGTCCCGGCCGGCCCCTTGTGCACGGGGGTGATCACCTGGATGTCCGCCGCCGGGATGCCCAGCGCGCGCGGGATCGAGTCGGTGACGAGCTGCATCACCCGGTGCGCAGCCTCGCCGCTGGTGCGGGCGGCCAGCACGACCACTTCCCGGTCCGGCGAATGCACGCCAGGCAGCGTGCCGCCGCGCACCGCGGTGGCCAGCCGGGCGATGACACCGCCGTCGCGCTGGCGGTACAGCCGGGTCAGCTCGGTGACCGGCACCGCGCCAGAGTCGATGATGTCGCCGAGCACCCGCCCCGGCCCGACCGAGGGCAGCTGCGCGGGGTCACCGACGAGGAGCAGCCTTGCCCCGTCCGGGCAGGCCTCGACCAGCGCGGTCGCCAGCTCGGCGTCGAGCATGGACGCCTCGTCCACCACCACCAGGTCCGCGTCCAGCGGCCATTCCTCGTTCCGGCTGAAGACCCAGCCTGACTCGCCCGGCGCGCCCCGGTAGCCGCCGGCCGACGGGCCGCCAGCTCCCCCCGCCGGGTTGGCGCCGCGGGCCCCGTCCTGCGCCCCGAGCAACCGGTGCACCGTCGTGGCCGGCGCACCGGTGAGTTCCTCCAGCCGCTTCGCGGCCCGCCCGGTCGGGGCGGCCAGGGCCACGGTCAGGCCGCGCTCGGCAGCCATCGCCACCACCGCCGCCACCGTACGGCTCTTGCCGGTGCCCGGGCCGCCGGTGAGGACGGACACCCCGTGCTCGGTGACCGCTCGCACGGCTTCCTGCTGGGTGGGGTCAAGGCCTGCGGCCAGGGCGGGGTTTGCGTCTGGGTCAGCGCCTGCCGCCGGGCCGGAGCCTGCCGCCGGGCCGGAGCCTGCCGAAGGGCCGGAGTCTGCCGAAGGGCCAGGGTCCGCCGCCGGGCCAGAGTCAGGCACGGGCTCAGGCGGTGCCGACGGATCAGGGTCCGCCGGTTCGAGCGGCTCAGCCAGGGCGGCGAGCCGCTGCAGCCCCTCCGCGGCCATCTCCTCCGCCATGGCGTAGCGGGACAGCGCCAGCAGGACCCCGGCCGTGGCCTGCTCCTCATTGTCGCTGTCGTCGCTGTCGTCCAGCCCGTCCTCGGCGGCGAACCCACCTCCGGCGGGATCCGCCGCCTCGCCAGGGTCCGCCTCGCCAGGGTCCGCCTCGCCAGGGTCCGCCTCGAACGGCAGCACGGCGCCCTCGTCCACCGCGGCTGCGATGGCGGCCGCCGGATCCTCGATCCGGAACCTGGCCAGGGCGCCGGCGATCACCCCGGCGGGCACCGCGGTATGGCCGCCTCGCGCCGCCCGGGCCAGCAGATAGCTGACCAGCGCACGGCCGCGCCGCCGGTCCTGCGGGGTGGCCTGCCCGCGCAGCAGCTTCCGGGCGAACCAGTCCGCCTGGTCCGGCCGGATCTGGGGCAGCGCCAGCAGCCGCCACGGGTCCTGGCGCAGCTGGTCCTCGGCGGTTCGGCCCAGCATGGCCACGGCGGGCCCGGCGAACCGGGCTGGCACCTGGCAGGCGGCCAGCAATTGCGCGGTCTCGTAGCAGGGCCGGGCGTCGTGAAACGCGGCGGCCAGCCAGTGCGCGCGCTCGGCAGTGATTCCGTTGATGAGCTCCAGGCGGCCCGCGGTGACCAGCGCCGGCCCGGTAATGCCTGCGCCGGCCAGCTGCCCGGCCAGCTTGCGGCCCAGCCCCGGCCATAGGCCGGCCGCGCAGAACTCACCGAACACGTCGGGAAGATCGTCGGGCACCGGCGTTCCGCCCACCTCAGTTACCACGGACATCGCAAGCCAGCCTAATGGGGAGGCCCGGCAATGCCGGGCAGCGAAACAGCCTCCGCAACGAAACGACGGCCGGGCGCTCCCGGGCAATCGGTCCCCGCACGAGAATGCCGCCGGATAAGTGGGGCCGGTTTCCGCTTCACGTGAGGGGTGGATTCTTTCGCTTGTGCGCGTGGCTGCCCTCGCTGATACTCATGACCATGGAAGGGAACCCGGGCGATGGCGTGCCTGCGGACCGCCCTGATCCGCCGCACCACCGATGGCGGCCAGCTGACCATGTCCGCGCTTCTGATGCCGAGCGTGAGGCGGTGATCAGCCAGCTCAGCGAGCGGTACGCCGAGGGCCGCCTCACTCATGACACGCTGGACCAGCGGCTGGGAGCAGCGCTGAAGGCCCGCTACCGGCATGATCTTGAGGCCGTGGTGGCCGACCTGCCGTCCCGGCGCCGGCTGGGCAGCACCGTGGCGGCCTGCTGGAACCGTGGCCGGACCACGCTGGCCGGCATGATGGCGGGCAGCTCGAGGCCGGCTCCCGCCCGGCTGCTGTCGTTCCCTCCTGACGGGCAGAGCCGTTTTACCATCGGCCGGGATGCCGGCTGCGACATGGTCCTGCCCGACCCGACCATCTCCCGCTGGCACGCCGGCCTCAAGCGCGAGGCCAGCGGCTGGATGCTGGATGACCTGGGCTCCACCAACGGCACCAGGCTGAACGGCTGGCGGGTCAGGGCGTGGGTGCCGGTGCGGGACGGCGATATGGTCAGCTTCGGCGCGGCCACCTACGTGTTCGGGCGGCCCGGCAGCGGGCGGGGCCTGTCCCAGGCGGGCGGCTAGACCAGCCGGTGAGCGTCCGGTAGCCGCCCGCAAGCACCCCGGCGGCACGTTTCTCCACCATTGCCACCGACCCTTTAGAGTCGTGGCGTGACGTTGGTTTTGCTGGTGCGGCATGGGCTTACGGCCGGGACGGGAACTGTTCTCACTGGCCGCACTCCGGGAATCCCGCTGGATGACCGTGGCCGGGCGCAGGCTGTGGCGCTGGCCGCCCGGCTGGCCGACGTGCCACTGGATGCGATCATCACCAGCCCGCTGGACCGCTGCCGGGAGACTGCGGAGGCGATCGCCGCGGCGCGGGACGGCTCGGCGCTCGCGGTTCACCAGGACGAGCAGTTCGCCGAGGTCAAGTACGGCGACTGGACCGGCCAGCCGCTCAAGCGGCTGGCCAAGGACCCGCTGTGGCGGGTGGTGCAGGCCCATCCCAGCGCGGTGCGCTTTCCCGGGAAGGACGCGGAGTCCCTGCCCGAGGTGCAGCACCGCGCGGTGAACGCGGTGCGGGAGTGGAACGCCAGGCTCGGCAAGGACGCGGTCTACGTGATCTGCTCGCATGGGGACGTCATCAAGTCGGTCATCGCGGACAGCCTCGGCCTCCACCTGGACCTGAGCCAGCGCATCCAGGTCGATCCGTGCTCGCTGAGCGTCATCCGGTACACCCCGCTCCGGCCTTTCCTGGTACGAATGAATGACACTGGCCGCACCGCCGCCGGGCTGGCCAGGCCGCACGAGGCCGGGGCGGTCGCGGGGAAGGCGGCAGCAAATGGCGGAGCGCCGCAGGGGGCCGTTGAGGCCGCGTCCCGGCCCCCGTTCGGGGAGGGTGACGCGGCCATCGGCGGGGGAGCGGGAGGATAAGGATCATGCCTGTCTACTCCTATGACCCGCCGGAGCGTTTCGTGGCCGGCACGGTCGGGCAACCTGGGGAGCGCACGTTTTACCTGCAGGCCAGCGCCAGCGGCCGGGTGACGAGCGTGGCCCTGGAGAAATTCCAGGTCAGCCTGCTCGCCGAGCGGCTCGAGGAACTGCTCGACGAGGTGCTCAGGCGGACCGGCGGCCTGACGTCTGTGCCCGCGGCTACTCCTTCGGATCTCACCGACGACGAGCCGCTGGATCTGCCGCTGATGGAGGACTTCCGGGTCGGCGCGATCGCCCTGGCCTGGGACGGCGAGGACGAGCGGGTGGTCATCGAGGCCCAGGAGGAGTCCGAGACCCCGGTCGAGCCGCTGGCCGAGGACATCCCCGAGAACGGGCCGGGGGTGCTCCGGGTCCGTATCACCGCGGCCTCGGCGCGGGCCTTTTCCCAGCGGGCGCTGCGCATCCTGGGACAGGGCCGGCCGCCATGCCCGCTCTGTGGCCTGCCGCTTGACACTGAGGGGCACATCTGCCCGCGCCAGAATGGCCACCGGGCCGCCAATGGCTGAAAAGCCGCCCGCACGCCGGCTCTCCCGGCCACGCCCCCCGCGACGTCCCAAGCAGATCCCGGATGACCACGAGGACGCACTCGAACTGCTCCGCGAGGGCGAACTGGTGATCGAGGGGCGCCTGATCGTTGCCTCGAACGCCACTTTGTACTGCACGATCCGCCGCGGTTCCGCCGAATCGGCCTGCGTATACAAGCCGATCGCGGGTGAGCGGCCGCTGTGGGATTTCCCGCATGGCACGCTGGCCGGCCGGGAAGTGGCCGCCTACGCGGTGTCCCGCGTGGCCGGCTGGAACCTGGTCCCGCCGACCGTGTACCGGGATGGCCCGTTCGGCCCGGGCATGTGCCAGCTGTGGATCGAGCCCGACGCCAGCATGGACCTCGTGGCCCTGTCCCGGCGCTCAGATCACCAGATGCTCCGGGATATGTCCGTGTTCGACGCCGTGGTCAACAACGCTGACCGCAAGATCGGTCACCTGCTGCCGGTCAACGCGGAGCGGCTCTACGGGTGTGACCACGGCGTGTGCTTCGGTGAGGAGTACAAGCTCCGCACCGTGCTGTGGCAGTGGCGGGGCCGGAAACTGCCCGCGCGGGCCATCGAGACGCTGGTCAGGCTCCAGGGGGAACTGGAAAGCGGGCCGCTCGCCGACGAGCTGGCGCAGCGGCTGTCCGCCAGCGAGGTCCGGGCCACCAAGCAGCGCGTCGACCTGCTGCTCGAAGACCGCGTCCACCCGTACCCCCCAGAGGACTGGCCCGCAGTCCCCTGGCCGCCCTACTAGTCCGGGAGGCGCCCTCCTGGACCCCCACTCTGCTGGCCCGGGGGACGACCCCCCGAAGCCCCCGCCATTCGCAGGCTCGTGCAGGGCACGCCTGCGGCGCGGCTGCCCTCGCCCGCAA
>Ga0187855_10000569_pt1 | contig 31841 bp, 26 predicted proteins | sample June2016WEW_8_10_2_FD_132969 | JGI IMG/M metagenome (GOLD analysis project Ga0187855, IMG submission 132969) | Peatland microbial communities from SPRUCE experiment site at the Marcell Experimental Forest, Minnesota, USA - June2016WEW_8_10 | ecosystem: Environmental > Terrestrial > Soil >...
CGGGCGGGATTCCGTCCAAATTCACGAGCACGGCCGCGCCATAAATCTAGCCACCCTGAGGAGCAGGCTAGCCCCAACGGCCGATGACGTCCGCCAGAACGATTTCCTCCTCCGTTTCCGCATCGCCCCTTACGAAATGACCATCTTCGCCGACGGCCGAGCCATCCTGAAAGGCACCAAGGACCCCACCGTAGCCCGTTCCCTCTACGCCCGCTACATCGGCGCGTAGCGCCAAGGTCAAAGCCATCACGCTCCCAGTTGCCAGCAGGGCGAAAGCAGGAATAAACAAACGACCACGAGTGGGGATTAGCAGGCAGTGTAAGCGAACGAAAGGAGGAAACCCTACCGCGGAACCGGCAATCGTCCATACGACGACCGCATCGAAGCCCGATCAATATTCTCGCGCAAATTCATCAACGTAAGAAACGTGCTCAGGATTCGGGCCTTTAAATCGTCGGTAAGCGGCAACCCGCTGGTCGCTACGCGCGCCAAAGTCTCGCCATTTTCGGTGATAAAGCGCATGATTTCCCGCTGCCGTTCGTGTGGCGTATTCCCAAGCGCCGTCTCCCGGCGCATCGCCGAGCAGCCCGCTTCCAGAGACAAGGTGAAATGCAGGACGCACACTCCATGCTCGGCTAGGGCCGTTGGAGCATCGTTCTTGCATCCCGCAGTTTGGCAACGTGTTCCCATTGGGGCGCAGAAGGCGCTCTTGATAGGTAACAACACTTGACCCCGCAAAATCTAGTGTACGTATGGACACTGCTGCGAATCCTGCATTAGCGCCCAGGCAAGCCAGATTTTCGTTGACACCCTCACTGGATGAATGTATAAAAATACAGGTACCTGCATAATGTAGACGCGATGAATACAGGGAAAACATTCCGCCACGGCCAGATCCTGCGCCTCGTTTCGGATGCCAGGATTAGCAATCAGGAAGAGCTCCGCCGGCGTCTCGCCGCGCAGAAGCTTCGCGTCACGCAGGCCACGCTCTCGCGCGATTTGCAGGAGCTTCGCCTGGTCAAGACTCACGAAGGCTACAAACCCGAAGCCGTGCTCCCGGAAGACACTTCCGACCTATCGTCATTGACCCGCGCTTTGGGCGAATTTCTTTCCGACATCCGCCCCGCGGAGAACATGCTCGTACTGAAGACGCCTCCAGGCGCGGCGCAACCCCTGGCCGCCGCTGTGGATGCTGCCAAATTCACCGAAATCGCCGGAACGATCGCGGGCGACGACACCGTCCTGATCATTACGCCGGACCGGAAATCCCGCGAGTCCCTCCAAAAGCGCATTGAGTCGCTCGTAAGATAAGAAAATGCGTAATCCCCGCCAAGTCGCCGTCGTAGGTGTCACCGGTTACACTGGTTTTGAGCTAGCGCGCCTGCTCCTCCGCCATCCCGAGGTCAACAAACCAGTCTTCTACGTCCGCGAAACCGACGGCGCAAAATGCCTCGCCGAACTCTTCCCGCAACTTCGTGGCCTGGGCGAAGCCCCTTTGCGCCCGCTCTCCGTCGACGCCATCAAGGAAAGCGGCGCCGGCACCGCGTTCCTGGCCACGCCTCACGAAGCCTCCGCGGAGATCGCTCCCGCGCTGGTCGAAGCCGGAATTCGCGTCGTCGATCTCAGCGGCGCCTTCCGCTTCCGCTCTGCCGAAACTTTTAAATCGTGGTACAAGCTGCCCGCGCCGCACGCTGATTGGCTCGGCGAAGCCATCTACGGTCTCCCTGAGCTTTACGCCGACGAAATCGCCAGAGCTCGCCTCATCGCCAATCCTGGCTGCTACGCCACCAGTGTCATCCTCGCGCTCCGCCCACTTTCCGAAGCCGACTGGATCGCCGAGGGCAGCCAAGTGATCTGCGACTGCAAGTCCGGCGCCACTGGGGCGGGCAAAGAACCGCGTCGCGATCTGCATTTCGTGGAAGTCGACGAAAATTTCAAGGCCTACAATCTCTTCTCGCATCGCCACACGCCGGAAATCCTCGATCACACCGGCTTGCCCGAGAATCGCGTGGTCTTTTCCACGCATCTTCTCCCCCTTGCGCGCGGAATTCTTTCAACCATTTACGTCACGCTCAACCAACCGCAAACCAGTGGTGCTATAGAAGCGCTGTATCGCAAGTTTTACGCGGAACGCAAGATGGTCCGCATCTGGCCCGCGGGCAAGCTCCCCGAGCTGCAGCACGTCGCACATACGAATTTCTGCGACATCGGTTTCGCGCTGGACAACTCCGGCCGCAGTTTGATCATCGTTTCTTGCTTGGACAATTTAGGGAAAGGCGCGGCAGGCCAAGCCGTTCAGAATTTCAATCACATGCTCGGCCTGGAGGAGCACACAGCACTGCAATGAGAATGGTAATCAAACTCGCCGGAGCTTTGCTCGAAGATGACGCCGTCGTACGCTCGCTATCCCGCCAGGTCGCATCCATCGCCAAAGAAGGGCACGAGATTCTGGTTGTCCATGGCGGCGGCCGCCTTTTCACCGCCACGCTCAAGCGCCTGGGCATCGAGAGCAAATTTGTCGCCGGTCTCCGTGTTACCGACCGCGAAACCCGCGACGTTGCCGTGATGGTCTTCGCCGGTCTGCTCAACAAGCGGCTGTCCGCTGCGATTTCCGCGGAAGGCCAACCAGCGGTCGGCATTTCCGCCGCCGATGCGCAATGTTTTCAGGCCGAGCCCATGGTCCACAACGCGGATGAAGGCGGCCTCGGTTTCGTCGGCTACTTGACAGGCGTCAACGTCGCGGTGCTCGAATCGCTATGGCGCGAAGGCCTGCTCCCAGTGGCAGCCTGTCTGGGGCTCGGCGCCGACAACGAGCTTTACAACATCAACGCCGACCACATGGCCGCCGCGTGCGCCGAATACATCGCTGCCGATCAATTGATTTATCTCACCGATGTCGCAGGGGTGCTGGACGGTGAAAAGGTTCTCTCCGCCATCGCCTGCGATGAGATAGGTCAACTCGTGCAATCGCGCGTCGTCTCCGGCGGCATGGTATTGAAGCTCGAAGCCGCCAAGCGCGCCCTCGTGGGCGGCGTCCGCGAAGTGCGCATCGTAGGCGGCAGTTCGCCCGATTCCTTACTTCTTGCCCTGCGCGCCGCGGAAAATTCTGCCGGCGACAGCGCCGACTCCATCCCCGGCACTCGCGTCCTTCGCGAGCCGCTCTCGTCCGCCCGCGCGGCGGTGTCGGTGGCATGATGCGTGCCGCCTCCAAAGCGAAAGCGGTCGTGCGTTCCGCGCGCAAGCCGAAATCCGCGCATCCCCGTGCGACGAAATCCGATTCTCGCGTGCGCGATGCCGAAAAATTCCTGCTCCCGACCTACAAGCGCTCGCCGTTTGTGTTGACGCACGGCCGCGGCTGCTACGTTTTCGACGCGGACGGCAGGAAATATCTCGATTTCCTGGGCGGCATCGCCGTCAACGCCCTCGGCCACGCGCATCCCCGCATCGTCAAAGTCATCCGCCGCGAGGCCGCCCGCGCCATTCATTTCTCGAACCTCTACCACAACGCGTTTCAAGGCCCGCTCGCGCTGAAGCTTTCCGCGTGGTCGGGCATGGACCGCGTCTTTTTCTCCAACAGCGGTTCGGAAGCAATCGAAGGCGCTCTGAAACTCGCGCGTCTCTATGGCCGGACCCCTGCCGACTTTCCATCGAGTGCGGCGCCGAAGCATCGCATCCTTGCCATGGACAATTCTTTCCACGGCCGGACTTTTGGCGCCGTGAGCGTTACTTCCACCGAGAAATATCGTCTGCCCTTCGCTCCTCTGCTGCCCGGCATTGACTTCGTCCGCTTCAACGACGTCGCCGACCTCGAGTCCAAGTTCGACAACACCGTCTGCGCCGTCTTACTCGAACCGATTCAGGGCGAAGGCGGCATTCATCCGGTCACCGAAGCATTTTGGAATCGCGCGCGCGCGCTGGCCATCCAACACGACTCGTTGCTCATCGCCGACGAGATTCAATGCGGGCTGGGCCGCACTGGCCGGCATTTCGGTTACCAGAAATTCGCCTCGAAGCCCGACATCGTTGTCATCGCCAAGCCGCTCGCCGCGGGTTTGCCGCTTGGCGCGATTCTTGCCTCCAGCGCAGTCGCGGAGCGCATCGCCCCTGGTTTGCACGGATCGACGTTCGGCGGCGGTCCGCTCGTTTGCGCCACGGCCCTCGAATTTCTGCAAATCGTCGAAGACGCCAAGCTGCTCGAAAACGTCCGCGCTCGCGGCGCTGAACTTCGCGAAGGCCTCACTGCGCTCGCCGCCAAGTTCGACTTCATCCGCGAGATTCGCGGCGAAGGCCTCATGATCGGCGTCGAGCTGTCCATCGAAGGCGCGCCATTCGTGGCGGAAGCGCTGAACCGCGGCTTGCTGATCAATTGCACCCACGATTTCACCCTTCGCCTCCTGCCGCCATTCATCGTCACCCGCGCGCAGGTCCGCGAATTTCTCCGGCTGTTTGAAATGGTTCTTGCATCAACTTCAAAAGCGGAATCTTCCCCCGCCCCGAAGAAATCTGAACACTCGCCGCGCCTCGCGCATTCCGCGGCAAGGTAAAAAAGGAAAAAAATGCCTACAGCAACACTCGCTGCACCTATTTTGCTCGTCAATGATCTGCTCACCGGAGCGGAATGGAGCCCGGCGCAAACGCGCGAACTCCTGCAACTCACCTCGGACATCAAGTCGCATCCGGAACGCTACGCGTCCACGCTGCGCGGCAAGTTTCTCGCGCTGATCTTTGAGAAGCCCTCGCTACGCACCCGTGTCACGTTCGAGGTCGGCATCCAAAGCATGGGCGGCTCCGTTGTCTTCCTCGACCACACCCAGGCCCGCCTCGGCGAGCGCGAATCGATCGCCGATGTCGCGCGAAACTTGGAGCGCTGGGTCCACGGCATCGTCGCTCGTGTCTACGAGCAGCGTGTGCTGGAACAAATGGCCGCCAATGCCAAAATTCCCGTTATTAATGCGCTCTCGGATCGCTTCCATCCATGCCAAGCGCTCGCCGATTTCTTCACGCTCGAAGAAAAGTTTGGCGCGCTTCGCGGCTTCAGGCTCGCCTATGTCGGCGACGGCAACAACGTCTGCCACTCCCTGATTTTTCTTGCCGCGCGTCTTGGCGTGAATCTGCGCATCGCCACACCGCCCAATTACGAGCCGGCCCCGGAGGTTCTCGCCGAAGCCAAGCGCGTCGCCCGCGAGACCCGCGCAAAGATCGAACTCTTCGCTGATCCCCGCGAAGCCGTCACCGGCGCGCAGGGCGTCTACACCGACGCGTGGACCAGCATGGGCTTTGAAGCCGAGGAGAAAGTGCGGAATGCTGTGTTCGCCCCTTACCAGGTGAACCGGGAGCTGATGGCGCTCGCCGCGCCCGACGCCGCGTTCCTGCACTGTCTTCCGGCGCACCGCGGCTCGGAAGTCACCGCCGAAATCCTCGACAGCCCACGATCGGTCGTTCTCGACCAATCGGAAAATCGCATGTACGCGCAGAAAGCTATCCTGCAAGCGCTATACAGTTGAGCGCCGCCGGCTTACGTCCGACACTCGAACCCGCCGGATCACCGGCCGCCCCACCAGTGGGAGCTGCCGCATAACGCGCATCGCATAATGTCCGTTCGACATCTCGTTGGTGCCCATACAATTTGTACACGAACAGAAAACAGAGAGGCTTTGTGAACAAGCAACTAAATAAACCAAAAAAGGTCGTACTCGCATACTCCGGAGGCCTGGACACCTCCATCATCATCCCGTGGCTGAAAGAAAACTACGGCTGTGAAGTCATCGCCATGATCGGCGACGTAGGCCAGCAGGAAGACCTGCAAGCCGCCTACAAAAAGGCGCTCGCTACCGGCGCCTCCAGCGCCACCATCGAAGACCTTCGCGAAGAATTCGTGCGCGACTACATCTGGCCCACATTGCGCGCGGGCGCGGTCTACGAACATACCTACTTGCTAGGCACCTCCATGGCCCGTCCGGTAATCGCCAAACGCCAAGCCGAAATCGCGCTGAAACTAGGCGCCGACGGCCTCGCCCATGGCTGCACGGGCAAGGGCAACGATCAAGTCCGCTTCGAGCTGGCTTACAAAGCCATTGCCCCCAACGTGCAGATCATCGCGCCCTGGCGCGAGTGGGACATCGACTCCCGCGAAGACGCCATCGCCTACGCCGAAAAGCACAACGTGCAGGTCGAGCAGAGCAAGAAAAATATCTACAGCCGCGACCGCAACATCTGGCACCTCAGCCACGAAGGCGGCGAGCTGGAAGATCCTGCCAACGCACCCAGCGAAGCCATGTGGCAGTGGATCGCTTCACCTGAAAAAGCTCCCGACAAAGCCGAAGAAGTCGAGATCGGTTTTGAGTCCGGCACGCCCGTCTCCGTTAACGGAGCGAAGCTCGGCCCAGTCGATCTGCTGAACAAGCTCAACGAAATCGCCGCAAAGCACGGCGTCGGCCGCACTGACTTGGTCGAGAATCGTCTTGTTGGAATGAAATCCCGCGGCGCTTACGAAACTCCCGGCGGCTCGCTGCTCGTCAAAGCACATCAGGAACTCGAGCGCCTCACCGTCGACCGCGAAACCTCACACTTCCAGCAGGCGTTATCGGATCGCTACGCCGAACTGGTCTACAACGGCGTCTGGTTCTCCACTCTGCGAGAATCGCTTGACGGTTTCTTCAAGGTCGCCCAGCAATTCGTCACCGGCTCGGTCGGCCTGAAACTCTGGAAGGGCACGCTCAACGTCACCAGCCGCAAATCGCCCTTCTCTCTCTATCGCGCCGACCTGGCCAGCTTCACTATGGGCCGCTACAACCCCAAAGACGCCGAAGGCTTCATCAATCTTTTCGCGCTACCGGTAACGGTTCGCCCAAAAGCCAAGGCGGAATCGAGCAAAAACTAGCCCGTAGGGGCACGGCATCGCCGTGCCCACCCCGGCAACCAACGATCCCAAAATTCCCATGACCGACCAACCCACAACTGAACGCAAATTCGACCGCCTCTGGGGCGGCCGCTTCGAGCGCGAGCCGGACAAACAGTTCGACGCCTTCCAGCGTTCGTTTTCGTTCGACCGGAGGCTCCTGCCTTACGAGTTCGCGGTGGATCGTGCGTGGGCCAGGGCCTTGCAAAAGGTCGGGGTCCTAACCGACGTGGAAGTCCGCGACACCATCAACGGCCTGCAAAGTATTGAAGACGAAATAACCGGCGACGAAACTTTTCTTCAAGGTTCGACCGCCGAAGACGTCCACCACTTCGTCGAAAGCGCCTTGGTGCACGAACTCGGCGCGCTCGGCTGGAAGCTGCACACCGGCCGCAGCCGCAACGAACTCATCGCCACCGATTTCCGGCTGTTCGTCATGGACGCGGCGGCCAGCCTGCAGCGGCAACTCGCCGAGTTCGTGACCGCAATCCTGGAACAGGCCAGAACGAACTTCGGCGTGCCGATGGCGGGCATGACTCACATGCAGCATGCCCAGCCGATCCTGCTTTCCCATTTTCTGCTGGCGCACGCCGAGGCGTTTTCGCGCGACTTCACGCGCGTGCAACACGCAGCGGAAAGCGCCGATGCCTGCCCTATGGGTTCCGGCGCACTCGCCGGCAACAGCTTCGGCATCGACCGCAGCGCCATCGCGCGCGACCTCGGCTTTTCGCGCATCACCGCCAACAGCCTCGACGCCGTCAGCGACCGCGACTTCGCGCTCGATTATCTTTTCGCGCTCACTGGTATCGCCACGCATCTCTCGCGCCTTGCCGAAGACTTCGTGATTTTCGCGTCTCAGGAATTCGGTTACGTCATCCTGCCCGACGAATATTCCACCGGCAGCAGCCTGATGCCACAAAAGAAAAATCCCGACGCGTGGGAACTGATTCGCGGCAAGACCGGCCGTGTCACCGGCGCGCTGGTCGGTTTGCTCACAACGCTGAAAGGCTTGCCCACCAGCTACCAGCGCGATTTGCAGGAAGACAAAGAATCGCTTTTCGCCGCCCACGATCAGGTTGCCGCCATGCTTGCGATCGCCACGGGCGCGCTGGCGACCACCAAATTCAACGTTGAGCGATTGCGCGCCGCTGCGTCCAATCCCTTGCTGTTCGCTACCGACGGCGCCGACTACCTGGTCCACAAAGGGCTTCCTTTCCGCCAAGCGCACGACGTGATCGGCAAAGTGCTGCGCGAAGCCGAACGCCAGAACAAACCCTGGACACAACTTTCTCTCGAAGACGTGAAGAAGATTTCTCCGCTCTTCGAGCAAGACTTTCTCGCGGCCCCCTCGGTCGAAAGCTCCATTGCGGCCAAGGCGGTCCCCGGAGGAACGGCGACGGATGCGGTGCGTTCGGCGATGGCCGCGTTGCAGAACCGCATCGCCGAGCTGAACACGAAGCTAAATCCCAAACCAGGAGACAAGCCATGAGCACCCAAGTCGTCAATCTGAAACAGCAAGCATTCGCGAACGTCGCTGAGGATCGGGGGTCCCTTCCGGCAGCCCGAAGCTAACACCTCAGATGTCAGCTCGAACGGCAAACGCAAAGCGATTGCGTCCGGGCCCGGCCACACGGCAACCAGCTCCAAAATTCAACAACTAAGCGCTCGCAAACAGGTACGCGAGCCGGCGGCAAGCACGACCGAACACAAAGCACCCGACATGAAACACGCTCTCTCCGAAGCGGCGCTTCCTCGCGGATTTCGATTCGCTGCGACGGCCTGCGGCCTGAAGAAAACCGGCGCGCTCGATCTGGCTATTTTTTCCAGTGACGTGCCGGCATCCGCCGCAGCGGTCTTCACCCAAAATCTGGTGGTGGCTCCGCCGGTGCTTGTCTCCAAAGCAAATCTGCACGCGGCGAAGGGACGCATGCGCGGCGTAGTCGTCAACGCGGGCAACGCCAACTGCGCTACTGGCGCGGAAGGGCATGCCGCCGCCGAGCGCACCGTTGTGGAAGCCGCGAAACGCCTGTCCTGCAAGCCTGAGGAGCTTTTCGTCTGCTCCACCGGCGTGATTGGCGTGCCGCTCGCGCTCGATAAAATTCTTCGCCGCTTGCCGCTACTGGCGCGCCAGCAGCGCCCTTCGGCTCGCTCGTTCGCGGAACTCTCGCTCGCGATTTGCACCACCGACACGGTTCCGAAAACCGCGGCGGCCTCGTTCAAGATGGCCGGCAAGCGCGTTCACCTGGTCGGCTGCGCAAAAGGCGCGGGGATGATTCATCCGAACATGGCTACGACGCTCGCGTTTGTGGCCACCGACGCGGCGATTGCGCCGGCGCTGTTGCAGAAAACTCTGCGCGAAGTCACCGGCCGTACATTCAACTCCATCAGCATCGACGGCGATACCTCCACCAACGACACGCTGCTGGTGCTAGCCAACGGCGAGGCCGGTGCTCCATCAATCAAGGCGGGAAGCTCTGCGCATCGCGCGTTCACCAAAGCGCTCGAAGACGTTTGCCACTCGCTGGCGCTGCAAATCGTCGCCGATGGCGAGGGTGCCCAGCGCGTGATCGAGATCGAGGTGCGCGGCGCCAAAACCGAAGCCGCCGCCAAGCGCATCGCCGAAACCATCGCGACTTCGCCGCTGGTGAAGACGGCCTTTGCTGGCGGCGACCCCAACTGGGGCCGCGTCTTCGCCGCCGCAGGCCGCTCGGGCGTAAAGTTCGATCCAGCCAAAGTGGACATCACCATGGCCGGTGTTGACGTCCTGAGCCACGGGAAGCCGCTCGACTTTAACGAACGCGCCGCCAGCAATCGCCTGCTCGCGCCACACATCCTGATCGTGATGGACCTGCACGCCGGCCGCAGCGTAGCCCGCTACTGGACCTGCGACTTCACTGCGGAATACGTCCGCATCAACGCCTCGTATCGCACCTGACCGGCGCGAGCCGGCACCGGACCTAGTCAAATTCGGTCGGGCATTACTTTCGCTGCGCGCCATTCCAGATTGTGGCGATGACGATGCGCGGGCCGCGTACGCGGTAGAGAACGATATAGGGAGTGCCCGCGACGACCAATTCGCGTACACCTGGCTCGGCTCCCACTCGTCCCAGGTAAGGATGATTTCGTAATGCTTCCACTACAGCCACGATACGGATAGCCAGGCGCTCCGCAGCACCTGGCTTGTCCAGGGCCACGTATGCCCGAATTTCTTGAAGCCGCGCACGCGCCAGAGGAGACCAGACGATCTCTACCGGCACAACGCCTCATCGTCATGATTCTTGCCACAAACGCATTTGGGAGGAGGTATTTCCCGGTCCGTACCCCAGGAGAGAAGCCATGCCTTCATATCCTCGTCCTTGATGTAGTGGCCGGAGGCCACTTGGCGGTCCGACTGGCGGACTTCCGCGAGCATTCTCTCTTGATCAGCGACATACGACTCGACCGCATCGGAAATCAGAAAATTCGAACTCCGACCCGAGGCCTTCGCGAGCTTTGCGAGGCGTTTCTTAATATCGGGTTTAAGTCGAATACTGAGGGTGGTGCTTCGTGTGTTCGCCATGAACACATTGTATACCAATGCTGAGAGACGCCGTGACAAAAACGCAGTAAACGGGAGCCATTACGAGGGCCGGCGTTACTGCTCCCAGTTCCAATTCGCGAATTGGGTGCGCAGCGCGATTTTCTTGAATTTGCCCACGCTGGTGCGTGGGATCTCGGTGAGAAAGACGAAGGCGTCGGGGAGCTGCCACTTGGCGAAGGACTTGGCCAGGAAGGCGCGTAGCTCTTCCGGACTGGCCTTCGCGCCATCTTTCAAGACGACCGCGGCGAGCGGGCGCTCTTGCCATTTGGGGTGGGGGACGCCAATTACGGCGGCCTCTTTTACGGCCGGATGGCCCATCAACGTGTTTTCCAGATCGACGGAGCTGATCCATTCGCCGCCGGACTTCACGAGGTCTTTGGCGCGGTCGACGATTTTGATGAACCCTTCGGCATCCATATTGGCGATGTCGCCGGTCTTGAACCACCCGTCGGCCGTCCAGCGGTGGGTTTGATCGGGCGCGTTGTAATAGCTGGCAGCGATCCACGGGCCGCGGACTTCGAGCTCACCCGGGGTTTCGCCGTCGCGCGGAGCTTCCACCATTTTTCCCGACGATACGTCGTTCGGATCTTCTGGGCGCATTACGCGCAACTCGACGAACGGTACCGCCAAGCCCTGTTTACCGCGGAGCTCGCACAGGGCGTCTTCGCTCCAATCGCGCATGTGCGTTTTTACTGTAAACCCCGTAGCGACCGGACTGGTCTCCGTCATTCCCCAAAGGTGCGTTACGCGCAGGCCATGCTTGTCGAGCGCGCGGATCAGTTCGACGGGAGCAGCCGTGCCGCCGCAAAGAATTCGAACGGGCCAGGAAAATTTCCAGCGGCCCGGATTTTTCTCAAGAGCCGCGAGCACGCCCAACCATATCGTGGGCACGCCCGCGGCGGCCGTGATGCGCTCTTGCACGATGAGATCGAGCATGCCTTCCGGGTCGAGGTTCGGGCCGGGAAGCACGAATTTCGAACCAGCCATGACGCCGCCGTAGGGAAGTCCCCAGGCGTTGGCATGAAACATGGGAGTCGCCGGAAGCAACGTGTCCTGATGGCTGAGGGCGAAGCAATCTGCTGAAGCCAAGGCGAGGGAGTGCAGGACCTGGGAGCGGTGCGAATAAATAACGCCTTTGGGGGCCCCGGTCGTCCCGGAGGTGTAGCACATTCCGGCGCCATCGTTTTCGTCGATTTTCGGATACTGGAAGTCGTCGGAGGCATCCGCCAGCAACGCGTCGTAGTTAAGGTACTTGGCTGGAATCTCGGCGCCGCAGTAAGGAACGACGATGACACGCTCGAAGGGCGCGCCTTCGCGACACTTTTCGTAGGCGGGCAGAACCGAATCATCAACGATCAAGAAACGTGCGCCGCCGTGCCTGGCGATAGCGGCAATCTCGTGCGGGTGCAGGCGAAGATTCAAGCTGTGAAGGATGCCTCCGGCGCTGGGTACGCCGAAAAACGCCTCGAGATGGGCGGAATGATTCCACATCATCGATGCGACGCGGTCGCCGGGCTGCAAGCCAAGCTTGCTGAGGGCCGAGGCAAGGCGGCGGGCGCGACGGTAAAAGTCGCCGTAGGTAGTTCGGACGAGGGAGCGATCCGGGCGGCGGGAAACGATTTCGACGCGAGCGAAAAGGCCCCCGGCGCGCTCCAGCAGCGTGGGAAGCGTCAACGCAAAATCCATCATCGTGCCGCGCATGACAGCCTCACAGACAAGGTGGGGGCGCCCTAACGAGTCGTTGCGGCGCATCCTATCACCATTGTTATAGACCCACCATTGCCACCGGCGGCCCTCTTCCCGTTTTGAGGAGGTCGAAGTATTTTTGCCCAAAGACTTGAGAGAAGAAACGATCACCCGGCCGGAAGGACAGGCGAAAGCCCGCCGCAAATGCTATTGCAGTGCTCCGAAGGCAAAGTCTTTCCGGTTGCAAAAGCAGTTAATTTTCGAGACCATGCCCTTGACCGCTGAAGCGCCTGTCTCGCGCCCGTGGTGGCTGGGCTACCAGGACTGCCCGTGTACGACGCTCGTTTCTTCGGCGCGCTCCGCGACTCGTCAACTGGGTTCCGGGCAGAAGGAGCAGGCAGGTGAAGAAGCTCTACATTGGGAATCTTCCGTTTTCCGCGACGGACGATCAGCTTCATGAGTGGTTTTCGCAAATCGGTGTAACTCCCTCGGGTGTAAATCTGATCCGCGATCGTTTTACGGGGCAGTCGCGCGGGTTCGCCTTCGTGGAAGTGAGCAACGACGAAGATGCGGATCGCGCGATTAATTCGCTGAACGGTCAAAATTTCGGCGGGCGGAACCTGGTCGTGAACGAAGCTCGGCCGCAAGCCGAGCGCACCGGTGGTGGGGGCGGCCGGGGCGGCAGTGGTGGCGGTGGAGGTTACGGCGGTGGTCGCGGCGGCCATGGTGGCGGCGGTGGCGGACGCGGAGGTCACGGCGGCGGTGGTGGTGGCGGGCGCGGAGGCGATCGTGGCGGAGATCGCGGCGACCGCGGCAATCGCTGGTAGATTAGCCTCATCGCAGGACAGGGTCCCGACGGCAAGGCAATGTCCCCAGATCGCGGCTCACCTCCAAAGGGCCGCTTAGCTCTCCTCCCAGAAGTCCTACGTGGTAGTTCTGCGCCGAGATTCGGCTTGATTTCTTTCCACCAGCTCCCTATTCCTAACTGATTCTTGCCCTGCCAGGAGTCTACCGAAACCTCTTTCCACCAATGTAGGGGCGCGCTTTAGCGCGTCCCAGCGAACGCCGCGCGAGCCGGCACCCCATCTGCGGGGCCTCACAGTGAGATTGCACCCCTAAGCTAAGCCGGATCGCGAGCCGCACACCGAACGAGTGACGCCCCGGGGGCGAAATCTTTTTGCTGGCAAGTAGGGAATTATGCGCATAGTATACACGCGCTAAGGCGGCTTCGTGGGAACAAGCTGATCGACAGGTCACCCTCCCGGTTCCAGACGAAGCGGTAGCACCGCAGCCAAAGCAAAGGTGCGCGAAACAATTAACCCGGTAACGGGTTTGAAACAGTAGGCGACGAAATGTCTCGCCGAGTTCGCACAGGCGTATATCGTTAGCAGGCCTGGTGAGAGTTTGTAGCGGTCTACAGGATTTCGCCGGACGGCCTGAAGTAACTGGATGCCACCTTCGACTGCGATGGTGCATCCAACGGGCATCGAAGAACGTATTAGACAGTGCGCAGCGGAACAGCGTGAATGAAATGACCACTTGGCACAAACGCGATTGGCAACAGTTTTACGAATTGGCGCGCCGGCCTTGGCAGCGCCATCGACCACCACGGCCAATCTACCCGACCGGTTTGAACCGCGTACTGCCTGCGCAGGGCTTTAGCCTGTCGGAGCTGGACGATGCCGGTGTGGACCTTGATCTCGCCGAGCGTCTCGGTCTACCTGTGGACGCCGGCCGCATCGGCGCCTACGGACCGAATGTGACGGTCCTGCGGGACTTCGTGCGCTCCTCGCGCCAACCGCTGTAATCCGCTCAATTTTCTAAACGACAGCTGGCGCCCGCGCTAACATAGCCCCGCTTTTAAGGGCTAACCATGAGGCATTTGCTGGCTTCTCTTCTATTGCTTTTTGCTGCGCTGCTCTGTGGCGCGCAATCGCCGGAATATTCCATCCAAGCTATCCGCTTCGCCAATTCTCCGGGGGATTCCGTAGCCGAAATGGTGATGGGCGCCCCCAAAGACGAAAAAATCGACAACATCTACGCCGTCTGGCTGATCCGCGGCGGCGGCCGCAATATCCTCTTCGATTCCGGATTCCACCGCGACCGCTGGTTTAAACTCTGGACGATCACGGACTACCTGCGTCCCGACGAAGCCGTGCGCCTCGCGGGAGTTAAGCCCGAAGAGGTCACCGATGTTGTGGTCAGTCACGCGCACTGGGATCACCTGGGCGGCATCGACCTGTTTCCGAAAGCCACCGTGTGGATTCAAAAGGAAGAGTTCCGCTATTACACCGGCGAAGCGTGGCAAGCCGGAGGGCAGCGTGGCGGCATCGATCCCGATGATGTGCAAGAGTTGGTGAAGCTGAATACGGAAGGACGCCTGAGGCTGGTCGATGGCGACAACATCGAGATTTTTCCCGGCATTCGCGCCTACACCGGGGCACGGCACACCTATGCATCGCAATATCTGCGCGTGGAGGGCAATCCTCCCTTCGTACTGGCGTCGGACAACGTCTATCTCTACCGCAACCTCGCGGAGCATGCCGCCAGCGCTACATTCAATGACTCGGACCACGCCGCGAATGTTGCCGCGCAGGCGCGCATGATCGAATTGGCGGGCTCACCGGACCGCATAATTCCCGGCCACGATGCCCTGCAGTTCCAGAAGTTCCCGACGCAAGGACGCATCGCGCGGATTCGGTAGAAACATCGATTTCGTGGAAGGGCTATTCTGCCGCGCTAGGGCTTTTGTTGCTCTGTGCTCGCGGTCTTTATGGTCGTGAGATTGAGGGCTTTCGAGTCGCCCTCCTCCACGGTGACTTTTTCACCTTTTTCCTCAAACGGTTTGAGGAAATCGGCGTCCTCCCAGGCGCCATCTTCGACCTGGTCCCAGCTGAATAGCTGGTAATCACCGGGCGCAATCCCTTTCAAAATGAAATGTCCATACTGATCGGTGGTTTGCGTTTTGTACAAACGACTCTGAGAGCGATGCGGCGCGCTGGGCACGAGCACGGCCCACACGCCCGCAGCGGGCAAACCGTCGGCGTCGGAGACGTTGCCCTGGACGGTCGCGCCGCGCGAACTGATGGTGATCTCGAGCGAGGCAGTCACCGCTCAAGAGACGGTAAAGCCGTCGTCCAACACACTCGAGCCGGCGTAGCGGACATCTTTGACGTAGCAGTCTTTCGATTGGCCTTGCACCTCCGCGCGGTAGGTCCCTTCGCCCATGTCCTTTAGAGTAAAGAAATTCCCTGGATCTACCCGTGCCACGCCATGAAATGTGATGTCCAGATCCACAGGCATCGGCATCACAGTGAGTTCGTCCTTCTCCAGGCTGGGCTTGCCTTCCCAAAGGATTTGGCCGTTGATATTCACACCCGGCGCGATGGTAACGGCAATGCCCTCAACGTCGGCGTTTCCTACATTGATAGGGATAGTTGTGGAGTAAACCCTTCCTTCTTCGAACCAAAGCCCCGAAAGTGCGTAGGAGCCGGGCACAACCTCGGGAATCTCGAACGACCCATCTTGCTTTTGGACGCTTATCTGATAGCCCGCGTCCCATTCGCTATTTTGATTTTGGGTTTTGGCCGTTAGGATGATATTCGTCCCGATTCCAGGTTTGTGCGTGATCTGGTTGTACACGCGTCCCCGGATTCGATAAACCAGCACCTTCTGCATGAGCATTTCCACCGAGGGAATTTCCTCACCGGCCTTGACGGTAAAGGAGTTCGCTCTTGCGGCGTCCGGCGTTCCCGGATAGTAGATTTTCGCGTAGCCCTGGGCACTGCTCCCCGTGTCTTGGGAGTCGCTCTCGCCGCCAAACCGATTCCAGTGGGGATAAACGGCATCACGAAATAGCGTCCCGGCGCCAAGCTAAAGAGCCGGTACTCCCCTAAATCATTGGTTTCCACGATCACCTTTGGCGAGCGACTTCTTTTTCCTTTCGAATAAACTTCCCGCAACGCGCTTACCCTTACCTCTGCCAGTGGCTCGCCGTCCTCGTCCAGGATTCGACCGGCGATCACTGCCGACGGAATCAATCGAAACTGCAGATCTTTCATTTCTTGCCCAGGGCGCAAGGTGAGAACCGCACCCGGATCGTCGGGCCATACTCGTAAGAGACGTAGCCTTGGCGGCTCGCCCTGAGCCGGTAGTGCCCGGGATCTAGTCCCTTCAGCTCGAAGCGCCCGTCGGTATCAGTGACCACCACGACGGTACGTGTGCGGTCGTCCACGCTCTGCAGACTCACCCTGGTTTTGCGCAGGGGTTCGCTGCCCGCCAGTTTCACCACCATACCTGCGATGCGACACTGCTCTTCTTTTGGAGTCGGTGTTGTCTTCGAAGTCTGCGCCAGCCCAGAACTTCCGAGCAGGAGCAGCACGAGGGCCAACCAGGCAATCTTCATCGGTGCGTATCCGTCGAACGAGTATACGATACGAGACGTGCTCAGTTGGGTGATAGGTTGCCTGGTGGCGGATCGTGCTCGACGCCAGGGCGATGTGTTTGTGCGGCGCGCGGGATGCGCGTAAAATGGCTCTCTCAGGTACGGCTCAATGGCCTCTCCGTTCAACATCATCTCGAACAATTCGCCGGCGATGCCGCCGCCTTCGCCGGGGGCGCATCCGCGCCCGGACTGGCTGCGGGTGAAGTTTTTTGGCGGCGAGCGGTATCAGGACCTGAAGCGCATCATGCGCACGCTCGACCTGCACACCGTTTGCGAGAGCGCCCGCTGCCCGAATATGGGTGAATGCTGGGAGCATGGCACCGCGACGTTCATGATCCTCGGCGATATCTGCACCAGAGCGTGCGGGTTCTGCGCGGTCCCTTCAGGCAAGCCGGTGGGTCCGCCCGACGAGGAAGAGCCGCACCGTGTGGCGGAAGCGGTTGCGCGCATGGGTCTGCGCTACGCGGTGGTAACCTCAGTCAATCGCGACGATCAGAAGGACGGCGGCGCGCACATCTTCGCCCGCACGATCGAAGAGATCCGCCGCCGCGTGCCCGGCTGCAAGGTTGAGGTGCTGATCCCGGACTTTCGCGGTGACTGGGATGCCTTGAACGTGGTGCTGGCCACCAAGCCCGATGTGCTCAATCACAACACCGAAACGGTGCCGCGGCTCTACCGCCAGGTACGCAAGGGCGCGTTGTACGAGAGGTCGTTGGAACTGCTGCGCCGCGCCAAGCAGGCGCATCCCGAAATCCCGACGAAGACAGGTTTAATGCTCGGGCTAGGCGAGGAAAAAGGAGAAGTGTTGGCCACCTTGCAGGACCTTGCGGCACAGGGAACCGACATTCTTACCTTGGGGCAATATCTGCAGCCTACGCGCGAGCACCTGCCGATCGTGCGCTACGTGCATCCCGACGAGTTTGCGGAATTCAAGGTTCGCGGCGAAGCCATGGGCTTCAAACATGTGGAAGCCGGACCGCTCGTTCGATCCTCCTATCACGCCTTCGAACAAACTGAATCCGCGATCAAGTAGCTAGCAAGGCAGATCCGCGCGAAACCGCAGGCCGGTAGCATCGGCTCGTCCTGAGCCTCGAAGGGCATCCCGCCGCCTTTTCGCTGAGTGCTGGGCGACTCACAAGGGCTTTTGGAATTTTGACTACGTGCTGCGAAAAATCAACGCGCTGATTTGCGTCCAGAAGAACAACGTGAAGGCGATCGAGAGGCCCGCATCGACCAGCGAGGCGATGGCGATCCAGTCGCGCGGCCTTTGGTCGCTCTTGCGGAGGATAAAAACGGCTATCAGTTGAAGAAGCCCCGCGGCAATCAGCAGCCAGACATAAATCTGAACGGGATCGAGCCGGTAGCGCCAGGCGTTTTTTTGAATGAAGTCGCCGCCGAGAGCGAGGCTCCAAAGCCCCCACAGAACGATAGGGGAAAAGGTAATCAGGGTGCCGGCGGCGAGCCGAAGCAATCGTCCTTGAAAAGTGGACTCGGGCGAGACATCCTTCGATTCCTGTGCCAAGGTTTGGGGGTTAGCGCTCATATTTCGTTCTAACTGCTCAACCTTCCAATCCTCTATTTTTATTTTGGCGCGACGCTGGCCCAATCCGTGAACGGCACCGGCCGGCCGCCCCTGATCACGCTCGGAATCACATGATCGAATCCTTTGTGGTCCTTCGCGGAGTAATCCAGTTTGAGTTGCGGCCCGAGGCCAACGTCCAATTGATGGATTGACTCGATGCCGCGAATCAGCCCCTCCCGCGTCAGGTCTTTCCCGGCGCGCTTCAAGCCTTCCACCAGCACCAGCGCATCCACAAATCCTTCGAGACTCACAAAATTCGGACGCTCGGACGGCGAATACTGCGTCAACGCGCGTCGATACAGCGCAACCGTCTTGAGATCGGTGAGGTAGTAGGGTGGTACCACTTGCGTAACCACCATGCCGTCTGCATCGGCTCCCGCTTCTGCGATCAATTCGTCCGTGCCAACGAAGGACACCGTCAAGAATAAAGGCCTCCAGCCAATCGCATGGGCTTGCTTGAGGATGGGAGCTACGGTGTTCGGTGGCCCGACCACCACCACCGCTTGCGGATTCGCCGCGCGAACGCTGCTGATGGCCGCGTCCGCCTTGGCCGTCTGCCGCTGGTACGACGCCACCGCGTCCGGCTCCGTTCCGTGCGCCTTCAGCGCGTCTTTCACGCCCTCCAGCACGGCGGCGCCAAAAGCATCGTCGGGATAAATCACACCAATTTTCTTGTAGCCCAGGCCGCCCCACATGCCGTCGATTTGCTCGTGCATTTCGTCAAAATACGAAGCGCGTACATTCACGACCCAGTGGCGTAGCGGCACGTACAGGGTCTGCGCGCCGGTGAACAGCCCGACCAGGGGAATTTTGTTTTCTTCCGCCAGCGGAAGATACTTCACGGCGGTCGGCGTGCCCACAAAGAATCCGAGCGCGAAGACTTTGTCGGTCAGGAGTTTGTCGAAGCAAGCCTGAGTTTTGGTTGGATCGTAGCTGTCGTCATAAGCGAACAGGTGCAGTTTGCGGCCATGCACGCCCCCTTCGTCGTTGACCATCGAGAAGTACGCTTTGGCGCCGGCTACGGTTTGCGTGCCTAATGCGCTGGACGGACCTTCCAGCGCCGAACACGAACCGATCGCGATCTCTTTTTCGGTCACTCCGGGCACCGTCTGCGCTCCTGCAGGGACCGCAAGAACTATGAGGAACGCACATAGGCAACCGAATCCCAAGGGCCCATTCGGGTTACGCAGCTTCATTTTCTTCTCCACGCGACGAACTGAGGGCCGACACAATAGCGGGGAAAACAGCTCAAATCTGATATATCCGATACTGAACGTCGAACTAAAGAACTGTCAACGCAGTTGAAGGCGATAGGACGCGAACCGGTAAGGGGAGGAAGAGTGCTCGTTAGCAATGAAAACACCCCTGAACCCAGTGAAGGGCTCAGGGGTGTCTCGATTCTCCAACTTGTGCTGGGTAACTAAGCGCGGGCTGCGGCCGCCGCGGTGGCTGCTGCGGCTGTAGCGGCCTTCTTCGCGGCCTTGGCGGCGGTAGAGGCCTTGCGGCGCCGCTTGGTCTTCGGCGGGGTGGCAGGGGCTTCACCGATGAGCTCGGCCGTCATGATGCTGGTGACGAAGAGCTTGGGGCCGTGATCGTCGAAGTCTACCGCGGTACGTTCCTGATCGGATGCGGTAACTACTCCGAGTCCATACACTTCATGCTTGATGGTCTGACCTTCTTGCATTGATTGCACAACGTCCTCCTGGATCATTCACTCGACGCGGAAAAAATCTTGAGCCGGAAATCTTGAATCGGTGTCCCGGTCTTGCCGAGGCCGTGCGCCGGGACCCCCGAATCGACAGGCTAGAGACTGGTAACGTTCTCCGCCTGCAGGCCTTTCGGGCCTTTCTTCACTTCAAATTCCACTGCCTGACCTTCGTTCAACGACTTGTAGCCGTCCATTTGAATGGCCGAGAAGTGGACGAAAACATCCTCTCCTGTTTGCCGCTGGATGAAACCATACCCCTTCGAAGCGTTGAACCACTTCACTGTGCCTTGTTCCTTCACCGCTACCTACCTCAAGTTGAATTGCTTTGCGTCTCTTGGTCGCGTTTCCTGGCTACTGCTGACGGCTAACGCCCCCAATTCCCAAGACCGTGACGCCTTCGTGCCCGCAAAAATGCCGCAAAACTTCCTGGAAGCAGCGCCTTTTGAACGGGTCCAAAAGGTAGTACAAGAGCAACAAATGCTTAAACAATATTATCACGAAAAGGGGCTTTTGTCCACGGATCGAGGAGCCAGAACCAAGGCAGCGACTCTCTGTAAGCTACAGATGCTAAACGACTTAAATGAGTATTGAACAGTGTTATGAAAAACCGGAAGGTTACTCTAGGGAGTCGGGTTGCAGGCTTGCTTCGCCCTCTCCTGTGGATTTCTTAGCCCAGTACTTTCGGACCCACGCTTCCCAACTCTTGCCGGCCGCCGGATCACGGCCTGAGAAGGCTAGTGCCGCAATATCGGCATAAGAAATCTTGATGCGCTGGTTCGAATCCTTCGGAAGCAGCCGCACAAAAGACGCTTCGAGCGTGCGGCCCGCGATGCGATCGAAAATGTATCCTTCCATTTTGGCGCCATCTTTGCGAGTGACGGTCACGTCGCCGCGATAATCGAAAGCCTGCTCCAGCGCCGACCGAAGTTCGTCTTCGCTCGCGAGCTCCGGTACCCAGCCCTCGACGGTTTGGCGGGCAGTTCCGGGCGCGACTTCCAATTGATCGGGATCGATTCTGCCGGGAACTTTGTCAGGATCAACGGCGGCGTTTGCAGCCCCCTGGCGCTCGGCGTGACTAGGAGCGCTCACGCGCGAGTCTCTTCCATCTGCGAGTTGTCCGTGCTGATTTGCACCAGCGGATTGAAGGCGTGAACCGGTTTGACCGGCTCGTTCAATAACGATAGCGCGTCCGGATCTTCGTAGGTGCCGGAGAGTCCCGACTTGATGGTCGTCCAAAGACCCTGCAAGCCGCTGAACGTATGATCCACCGCGCTCGCTTCATATCCGCTGTGAACCATGCAGTTGGCGCACTTGGGGTTGCCGGACTCGGTGCCGTAATTTTGCCACTCGGTGGCGTCCAGCAACTCCTGGAAAGTATCGGCATAGCCGTCCTGGAGCAGGTAGCAGGGCTTTTGCCAGCCGAACACGTTGTACGTGGGCATGCCCCACGGCGTGCACTTGTACTGCTGCTTGCCCATCAGGAACTCGAGGAAAAGGGAAGACTGGTTGAATTTCCAGCTCTTCTTGCGATTGGAAAGAATCGAACGGAAAAGCCGGCGCGTCCGGGCCCGGCCGAGAAAGTGCTTTTGATCCGGGGCTTTATCGTAGGAATAGCCGGGCGAAAGCATCATGCCTTCGACGCCCAGCTCCATCATTTCGTCAAAGTGTTTGCGCACGCTATTGGGGTCGGCGCCATCGAACAGCGTGGTGTTGGTGGTGACGCGGAAGCCGCGCTTGACCGCTTCCTTGATGCCCTCGATGGCCATGTCATAGCCACCCTCGCGGCACACGGAAAAGTCATGGTGTTCGCGCTGACCGTCCACGTGCACGGAAAACGTCAAATATTTGCTGGGCTTAAAGAGGTGGAGCTTCTCTTTCAGGAGCAGCGCGTTGGTGCAGAGATAAATGTATTTCTTGCGCTCCACCAAGCCATCGACGATTTTGTCGATTTGGGAATGCATCAGCGGCTCGCCGCCGGGGATGGACACCATCGGCGTCCCGCACTCGTCCACCGCTTTGAAACACTCTTCCGGGCTAAGCTCCGTCTTCAGGATGTGCGCCGGATACTGAATCTTGCCGCAGCCCGCGCAAGCCAGGTTGCACCGGAACAGCGGCTCTAGCATCAGCACGAAGGGATAGCGCTTGACGCCCTTGAACTTCTGCTTCAGCACGTAGGTGGCGACGGTCCAACCCTGTGAAATCGGTACTGACATGGTTCCTGCGTTAAGTCCTTACGCGAAAGGCTTTAGCTGAAAGGAGGGCAATACACCTGTAGCCCTCAGGCCTTCTATTGTACCCGAGAACCCCTGAATCCGAGATTCGTACTTTTGCTTTGATGCAAAGGGCGTGGTCCCCGTAACCCCCGTCAGGCCCGTCCGGCGACCGAAGCTTTGCCGGCTAACAACCCATATCCTCGTGCCTTTGCTTCGTCTGCCAGAATCCGCAACGTGGCTGTGCCATCGGTTTTTTTGCCGGACGCGATCTGCGCTTCACCCAGCGCAAGCCGCGCCTCAAATTCAGCCTGAACCATACCCGCTGCGCGGGCGTCTTTTCGCACCGAAGTCAGCGCCTTGATCGCCACCTCGGTTTTCCCAGAGCGGGCATCGACGCGCGCCGCCGCGGTTTTCGCGTCGAAATCGACGCCGCGATCTCCCGCCTGCGCTGCGAGCCATGAAGCCTTCTCAACCTGCTCGCGCGCTCCCGCTAAATCGTTGGCGGCGAGCAACGCACTGGCCAACGCGATACGCGCCTCCGCTTCGCCGCTTACATCTTTCTCGGCCGCCAGTTCCGTCACGGCGTCATTCGCCTGTTTCTTGGCCTCGTCGATCTTGCCGGATTCCAGGAAAACCGGTACTAAGGCGACTCGAGCCCACGCGGCGTCGTTTTTTGCGCCCACCGATTCCAGGTCCGCTAACGCCTCTTGCAGGGTGGCCGCAGCCGTGTCCACGTCACCTCGTTGCAGCTGGACTGCTCCATAACTCGAAAGCGTCTTGCCGATGTCCGCCCGATCATTGATTTCTCGCCTTATCCGGAGCGACTCTTCGCAACTCGTGTGCGCCTGGAGCAGCGCCCCGTAGCCGAGTTCCACGCCGCATTGATTGTTCAACAGCGTCGCTTCCAGGTTCCGGTCGCCGATGTCGCGCGCCGTCTTCAACGCCTCCACGAACATTTGTTTGCCGCGCGCCACATCGCCCGACGCGTACAGCACCAGCGCCAGGTTCTGGCGCGCGCGCGCGGCATCGCCCATTTCCCCGCGTTCCTGCGCGACCCCGATGCTCCGCTCGTACGTCTTCCGGGCCTCCGCATTGGCGCCGCGTGACGATTGAATGTTCCCGAGATTATTCAGCGCTCCCGCTTCGTCGTATTTGTCGCCGATGGACTGGGCAATTCCCAGGGCTTCCTGGTACAGGGGTTCGGCCTCCGAATAATTCCCCGTAGAGTACTGGGCGTACGCGATGTCGTTCGTCGCGCGAGCTACTCCGAGCTGATCCCCCGCCGAGAGGTTGATTTGTTTTGCCTCGTTACACAACGGAATCGCCTTGGCGGCTTCGCCCAGGTTCGCCTGCGCGAAGCACTGCAAGATCCGCGCTCGTGCGAGCAACAAATTTGCCCCCAGGAATTGCGCCGTTTCGGCGGCGGACGTCGCCGCCGTCAATTCCTCTTTATAGTCGCCAAGGGTTTCGTGCGCGCGCGCTTCGGCGAGATCGAGCTGCGCGCGAATACCGGCAGGCGGAGATTGGCTGCGCACCTGACCCACGGTGGTCAGCGCGTCTTTCGCTTTCCCGGCGCGGATCTGCGTGTTGGCCAGCAGCAAACCGTATTCAGGCTCGTCCCGATACTGCGTCCAAAGCTGCGCGTATTGCTGAACGGCGCGCTGCCAATCTCGAGTGGTCGCAAAATATCGCGCGCTGACTACGTTTCTCGCTTCGGTGGAGAGCCTCGAATCCGCGTCCAGCGCTTTCTTGGCCTCTTCGGTCGCTTTCGTTTCGAACCCCAGCGCATCCCACGCTTCCGCGAGGGCGCTGTGCGCCTGGGCAAATTTCGGATCGGCCTCTACCGACTTTTCTAGGAGTTTCGTCGCACCGAGCAGGTCGAAAGTCCGCAATTTTTGCCGTGCTTCGGAAAAAGCCGTTACCGCTTCCGTGTTTGTCGAGAGTGACGAATCCATCCGAGCTTCTTCCGCAGGGGTCAGAGAGATGCCGAATTTTTGGCGCACGAGACTTCCCGCGTGAACAACCAGATCGTTCAAGTCGGACTGCTTTCCCGACGGCGCGAACGAGCCCAGGTTCTGCCCGTCTTCCGCGCTCAGTAAACGAATATTCCACAGGACGCTGGCATTTCCAGGAGGCCCGCTCACCGTGTACGAGCCCGTAACGAGAACATCCGCACCCAGATATTTGTGGATCGCCTCCGCCTGCTTGCCGGTGACCGAGGTCGAAATCTCGCCGAGCGAAAGGTTTTCTTTCATCTCATCCACTTGCCCGGGCGCGATGAATCGCAACTGGCCGGTATCGAGCTGCGACCACAAGCCGTCGGCCAGAACGTTGCCGAGGGAATCCGCATCCTTGCGGTCCGATAAATTCTTGAAGCCGAGTATCGCCACCGCCTTGCGCGCGCCGCTTTCAGCGGGTTGTGCGGCCATACGTTGGGCGGCGTTGCGCGTTTCTCGATAGCGGATGGCCAGCCAGGTACCTCCCGCGAACAGGAAAACAATCAGAGCGATGGTCAGCGGCCAGAGGCGTCGCGCTACGAAGCCCGAAGTGGCGATCGCTGGGATGGAACTGAGGGAATCCGGCCCGCCGGGACCCGACCCGGTTGCGCTTCCGACCGCGGGCGGCAGGGCGATCGATTGGCCTCGAAGCCCTTGGATGATTTCTTCCGTGTTCGCGAATCGCTGCTGCGGTTCGCGCTCCAGGCAACGCGCCACGACCGCAACCCACTTCGCGTCGAGATCCGGAACCCGCGAGAGCGGAGAAGGCGCAGGCGCCTTGAGGCGTTTCATCGCCGTCGAAAGCGGAGTGTCGCCGACAAAAGGCAGCTCCCCGGTCAGCATTTCGTAGATCACGATTCCCAGCGAATAAATATCGGTCGCCGGCGTGATCAAGCCGCCCTCAATTTGTTCGGGGGCCATGTAGGCGGGTGTGCCCACCATGTCGCCGGGCCGCGTCAGCGTTTGCCCGTGATGCTCCTCCGCGTGCGCCAGTCCGAAGTCGGTGATCACGGCTCGAAACGACTGCGAACTCCGCGGCGTTTGCTGCGGCGTCCCGTGCTGCCCGCTCGGGAACGCGGGCGCGAGCATCACATTGCTGCTCTTGAAGTCGCGGTGAATCACTCCCACGCTGTGCGCTGCCTGCAACCCGGCGCACAACTGCGTCACGATGGGCATTGCTTCCGCCGTCGTCAGCGGGCCACCGGTGTGAACCCGGTTGTGGAGCGTTTTGCCCGCGAGCAATTCCATGCTGACGAGCAGAATTTCCGAAGCTGCGCCGCTGTCCGGCGTCGGGGTCACATGGCGAAATACATCGAAGGTGCGGCAGACATTGGGATGCGTCACTTTTCGCGCGAGCTGAATCTCCCGGCGAAACCGTTCGATCTCATGGGAGCCTTGTGAACTTTCGAATCGCGCGGTTTTTACGGCTACGCGCTCGTTCAGCTCCTGGTCTTCGGCCTCATATACTTCGCCCATTCCGCCGCGCGCCACGAAACGGATAACTCGGAATCGGCCGGCCAGAGTTTGCCCCGGCGCAAAGACGACATTCGGAGGCAGCTCCGCCGCCGGCACTCCCTGAGGGCCTGGAAGGTCCTTCGCCGGCGCGTCCAGGTACGACACCGTCATGTCGTCGGCGTTTTCTGCGTTTTCTGCCTTGTTCGAACTGGCCTTGGGATCGTCCGTCATCGATATCCCGTCGAGAAGTGCCGGTATTATGCCATGCGCTGCTTCTTTTGGTCGGTTGAGGAAGGCCCAACCTGGGTCCGCCTATTGGGTGAGTGCCTGTCGGACGAGAATCCCTAGTACTCATGAAACTTTTGATTGAACCTTGACTCCCGGGTGGCGCTGGCTTAAAAAAGATGCAATCGGTACCAATGGAGAATCTCGCATGACCTTTAGCCGCTCTTCTATTTTTATGGCTGCACTGCTGTTGTTGGCGGTCGGCCCCGCCCGCGCAAACACAATCCATAGCGAAAAAAGCTCTTCCGGCCAGGGATTGCTTGCCGACGCATTTTTTGACGGGACCACCACGCCAGTGGACGGCGTCACGGTCACCAGGTTCGACGACCAGGGAACGATCCTCGACATATTTGCGCTCCCGTCCTCGTTCACTTCCGGCACTCCCGTAACTCTGACCTTTAACAATATTGCCAACGGCTATGGGATTTTTAGCTGCGACAACGGGTCCAACAACTTCGGACTTTCCGAAGACTCTCCGCCACTGCCGGTCGTAGGCCCCTGCACCGTGGGTAGTTCGAACGAAAGCTTCGTTAATTTCGTGGAAGGCGCCAACATGTCCACGCTGACCTTCCTTCCCGGCTCTGGCGCGCCCAGCGAATTTTTCGCCTGGACCACCGACGGAAACCTGACTGGGATTCAGGCGGGTTCGAGCTCCACGACCGTTCCGGAACCCGGCACGCTGGCGTTGGTGGGGATCGGCCTGGTTGGCCTATTTCTTCTACGCCGCCGCTCCGAAGTATTGGCATAGTTGCGCAAATAAAAGGCCGGTCTTTCAAGCTCTCACGCACGCTTTTCGCGCGCGTGGGAGTTTTTATTTTGGCTCGCGCACTTCGTGAGCACCGCTGGTGCGGCACCGTCGATCACGGGGTAGCCTTGGCATGGCACGTGCTCCTCCGTGGTAACAAGCCGTCACACCCGACAGGGCGTAGAATCCAGACTGTTTCGACGGGTTAGTGTGCGCGGTGCGAATGGCGCGGCCGAATCTCACATCGCTGTTTAACCAGTTCCGGCGATATGCACGGGACGTGGCGGTAGTACAGCGCCATGGATACCGGCGCGAATGCTGGAACTACGCTCGGCTCGCTGGAGCGGCGGCGGCTTGCGCTGGGGCTCTGAAACAAAGAGGTATTCGAACCGGGGAGCGCGTGATCTTGTGGGGTCCCAACAGCGCGGAATGGATGGCGGCTTTCTGGGGATGCTTGCTGCGCGGGGCAGTGGCGGTGCCGCTGGACGATGGCGCCACGACAGAATTTGCCGTGCGTATTGCACATGAAACAGACGCGAGGCTAGTCCTGGCCGCGCGCGGAAAACCGCGCTTGGGTGCAATTGCGGCGCTAAATCTGGAGGATTTGGGCGACACCTTGGAGCGTGCGGACGACGGAAAGCTCGCCGCAGTAGCTCCTTCGGCCGGCCCGGAACTAACCAGCGGCTTCGAATCGCTTTCCGACGAGCCGATCACACGAAACCATATCGCCCAGATTCTTTTTACTTCCGGCACTACGGCCGAGCCGCGCGGCGTGGTCCTGACCCATGGCAATTTTCTCGCGAATCTTGAGCCGCTGGAGCGAGGAATTGATCCCTATCGACAATATGAGAAGTGGTTTCATCCGCTGCGCTTTGTGACGCTGGTGCCCTTGAGTCATGTTTTTGGGCAATTCATGACGCTATTTGTTCCGCCCTTGCTGGGAGCGACAGTGGTATTCGAGCCATCCGCGAACCCGACGGAGATCATGCGAACCATCAAACGCGAACGCGCGACGGCCTTGATTGCGGTGCCGCGCATGCTGGATGGACTGCGAGCGGGCATTCTGCGAGATGTAGAGGCGCGCGGACGGAGCGAATGGTTTCGTAGCGCGTCTGCATCCGCGAACGACCAGAAATTTCTGCGCCGCGCGTGGAAATTTCGTCGCGTTCACCGGCGGTTCGGGTGGAAGTTCTGGGCCTTCATTTCGGGAGGTGCGGCGCTTTCCGGAGAGACCGAGGAGTTTTTTCGCCGCGTGGGATATGCCGTCGTGCAGGGATATGGGATGACGGAAACGGCTTCGCTGATCAGCTTGAACCATCCGTTTCGCGCCGCACAGGGGACGATTGGTAAAGTTTTGCCTGGGCGGGAATTTCGGCTCGCGGAAGACGGTGAAATCTTGGTGCGCGGCGAAAACGTCACCGGCGGCTATTGGCAAGACGGCACTCGCCAGCCGGCGGAAGAAGGAGCGTGGTTGCGGACCGGCGACGTCGGGGAACTCGACCCGGAAGGCAACCTGCGTTTTCGCGGACGCAAGAAAAATGTGATCGTCACCGCCGCGGGATTAAACGTCTATCCGGAGGATTTGGAGGCGGCGCTGCGGAAGCAGGCTGGAGTCCGCGATTGCGTGGTCGTTCCCATGGATCGCGAAGGGAACGCTGAGCCTTGCGCGGCGTTGCTGATGAACGCGCAAAGCGAGAACGCGGCACAGGCCGGGCTTGCGATCGAGAATGCGAATCGATCGCTTGCGGAATACCAGCGTCTGCGGTGCTGGGTTGTTTGGCCTGATGCCGATTTTCCCCGCACGCCTACCGGGAAGCCGCGACTTGCCGCGGTGGCTGCGGGCGCGTCGGAAATTCTAGAAGCGTCGAGTGTTACACGCCCGGGCAAGCTGGGGCGCAGCAGTGCTGCGCCCCTACAAACTGTTGCTGGCGATCTCGAGAATTTGCTGCACAAGTTTGCGAGTGCCGGCGCCGCGTCGAAACAGATTGAAAACGAGCTGAATTTGAGTTCGCTCGACCGCGTGGAATTGATGAGCGCGCTGGAACAGCGCTATCAGGTGGAGCTCAGCGAGACGGCGTTTGGCGAGGCCAAAACCGTTGGCGATGTCGAGCGCTTGCTGCGAGAGCCTTCGGCTCGGCGCACGGACTATATTTATCCGCGCTGGACGCTGCGCGCGCCGGTGCGATGGTTCCGGTTAGCGGTGTACTACGCGCTGGCGTGGCCCGCTACCCAGATCCTGGGGCATCCCAAAATTGTTGGGCGAGAAAATCTGCGCGCCGCGCGCGGGCCTGTGCTTGTCGTGTCCAACCACATCACGAGACGCGCGGACATTGGCTTGATTCTTGCCGCGCTGCCATTGCGTTTTCGGCATCGCCTGGCTACGGCGATGGGCGGAGAAACGCTGCGACGCATGCGCCAGCCGCCCGCTGACTGGTTCTTCGCGAAGCGCTGGGCGTATCAGCTTGGCTACTGGATGGTGACCGCGCTGTTTAACGCTTTCCCGCTGCCGCAATTTTCGGGGTTTCGCGAAAGCTTCCGCTACGCCGGGGAATGCGTCGATCGCGGCTACAGTGTGCTGGTTTTTCCGGAGGGCGAAGTGAATGACTCCAACACCGGCGCGATGGCTGAATTTCAAGGTGGCATCGGCTTGCTGGCACAGAATCTGAACGTTCCGATTGTGACCATGCGGCTGGACGGCGTGTGGAAAATGAAGCGCGAGCACCGGCGGTTCGCGCGGCACGGAGAAATCAGCGTGCGCATCGGAGCGCCCGTCACTTTTCCCGCCGGCGCCGCGCCCAACGAAATCGCGCGCGAGCTCGAATCGCTGGTGCGATCTCTGTGAAACCTGCGGCAGCGAGACGACACCCCTTCGTTCAGAGAGATTTCGAGCGCAGCGCCCCGTCGTTTATTTTTCCGGCGGCGCGCGGTTCCTGAGTCGCGTTCGAGGGTGAGTTTGCTATCCTACGCTGCGTGAAACGCGCCTTCTTGATTGATACAGATACGGCTTCCGACGACGCGGTGGCGCTCATCATGGCGTTGCGGAGTCCCGAGGTTGAGGTTGTGGCCATCACCACGGTGGCCGGCAACGTGGGTGTGGCCCAGGCAAGCCGCAATGCCCTGTATACCGCGGAGCTTTGCGATTCGCAGGTCCCGGTGTTCGCCGGGGCAGAGAAGCCCTTAACGCGCGCGCACGAGAGCGCGAGCTGGTTTCACGGTCGCGACGGCTTGGGCGATCACGGTTATCCGCCGCCACGCCGATCGGTCGAGAGGCGGAGCGCTGTCGATGCAATCATCGACACGATCGAATCCCAACCAGGCCTGGTGCTGGTCACACTGGGGCCGCTGACGAATATCGCGCTCGCGCTAAAAAAGAAGCCCGACATCGCCGGGAAAGTTGGCCGCTGCGTGGTGATGGGGGGCGCGCCATGTTGCGAGGGAAATGTCACGCCCGCGGCCGAGTACAACATCTGGTGTGACCCAGAAGCGGCGCGCGTCGTGGCGAGGAGCGGCCTTCTCATCGAACTGATCGGCTGGCACTTGTGCCGCGGCGAGGCGGCGCTGAATCCGTCCGACATCCAGCGCGTGCTGAGCTTCGGCACACCCGTTGCGAAATTTGCCATCGAGTGCAACAGCCGCGCGCAGGAAGCGTACCTCCAGCAGACCGGAGAACATGGGATATCGCTGCCCGACCCGGTAGCGATGGCCGTCGCGCTGGATCCGTCTATCATTACTTCGCAGTCGGAACATTATATGGAGGTCGAGACCGATAGCGAACTCACTCGCGGCATGACCGTGGTTGACCGGCTCAACGTCGCCGGTGACGAACGGAACCGCGAGGTCTGGGCATCGGCTCTGGGCGGCGGGCGCAAAGCTAAGATCGTCTGGACGATTAACAACGCGCACTGGAAACAGGCTTTATACGCTGCGCTGCGGTAGCTCCGTGCGCTTGCAGTGTTGGAAAGGACATAGAGATGCGAGGAATGTGGGCTCGGTTCGGGATGCGCGATGATTAAGTCTCTTGGTATGTGGTTTGCGATTCTTCTTCTCGCGATTGTCGGCTCATTCGGGTTATCCAATTCTTTGGCGCAGGCGCAGGCTCCGGCGCAGGATGCTGCCCCTCCTAAAGACCCTGCCGTGGAGCGGGGGCGCAAGCAATTTGGGCAGTCCTGCGGATTTTGTCATGGGGTGGACGCTACCGGGGCGCGCGGTCCCGATCTGCTGCGGTCTCCGCTGGTGGCGCATGACGTTAAGGGTGACTTGATTGGGGACGTGATGCGTCACGGGCGACCAGACAAAGGGATGCCCGCGATTCCTGCTACTGACGACCAGGTTGCCGATATTGCCGCGTTTCTCCACTCGCAAATAGCCGAGGCGATGAATTCGGCCGACGTGCCGCAGGGATATCCCGCGGATAGATTGCTCACCGGCAATGCCGAGGCCGGCAAGGCTTACTTCAATGGACCTGGGGGTTGCAAGAATTGTCATTCGCCGACAGGCGATCTGGCGGAGATCGCCAACAAGTATTCGCCGATCGAACTGGAAGCGCACATGTTGTATCCCGAGGGCAAATTCACGACCGTGGTAGTGACGCTGCCTGCCGGAGACAAGATCGCCGGGCCTTTGGTGCACATCGATGAGTTTTCCGTGGCGCTGCGCGATGCTTCCGGTGAATACCGGTCGTTTGCGCGGGATCGCGTGAAGGCTGAAATTCAGGATCGATTGGCGGCGCACCGGAACTTGCTCGATAAACTTACGCAGAGCGAGATTCACAATTTGTTTGCGTATCTGCAGAGCTTAAATTGACGGAAACATTGCTGCGCTGCGGCTGCGACGTTCGATCCCCAAACACCATTCCGAAGGTGTCCGTGCAAAGAGAGGAATTGGAATGCCTCGTTATTCTGGTGAACTAATGATTAAGGTTGCCTTGCTGATTGGCGCTTTCCTTCTTGGTCCAGGATTGGCTGCGGGGCAGGGACTTGATCCGGCGGCGTTGCTGCGGCCAGCCACCGATACTTGGCCGACCTACAACGGGGAATATTCGGGTCGGCGCTACAGCGCGCTGGATCAGATTAACCAGGGGAACATCGGATCGCTCACGCTGGCCTGGATTTATCGAACGCGCGGAGCGGCCATCAAATCGACGCCGCTGGAAGTGAATAACATTTTGTATTTCACGGCGCCCGACAATGTTTGGGCGGTCGACGCGCGATTTGGGCGCCCGATTTGGCACTACGAGCGGAAATCCGAA
>Ga0187855_10000571_pt1 | contig 31827 bp, 25 predicted proteins | sample June2016WEW_8_10_2_FD_132969 | JGI IMG/M metagenome (GOLD analysis project Ga0187855, IMG submission 132969) | Peatland microbial communities from SPRUCE experiment site at the Marcell Experimental Forest, Minnesota, USA - June2016WEW_8_10 | ecosystem: Environmental > Terrestrial > Soil >...
AAGACCAGAGAGCTTACGAGTCTGGCTATCAGCAGGGTCACCAGGGCGATCAGAAATAATAGACCGGCTTCCTCATGGAGCACGCGAAGCGCTGGTAGGCTTTATCGGTGTTGATCGCCCGCGGGGCGGGAATCTGTATCGAGGAAGTCTACCTGCATTGGCAACGAGTGCGAGCGGCTGCAAGAGCGCTGGGCCACTGCCGAGCGCGACGTGGCGGGTCGCGCGAAGCCATGAATTATAGCGCGGCGCAGTTGGGCATCGCTCCGCGGGTCACTGGACGCCATGCGCACATATCTTCCTGCTATTTGCTCGATTCGCAGGCCGTCGATCTCGAAGCCATCTACGAAATGCAAGGACGTAGCTTTGCTTTCGAAATATGACGGGTGTGGCAATTCCCTTGCGGGTTAGCGTGCGCGGGCAAACTTTTGCCGCACACGCGTAAGTCGGTCTGTACGGCCTGGCGACTACCTGATCACGATGTCGCAGTGTCCCCAGACGAACAGTACGGCTTCTTTCCGCTCGCTAAGATGCTATGTCAGCGGAAATGTCTCGATTCGAAAGCCTGGTGAAACGATGCCTGTCACTGCGACCCCGACCATTCCAGCTCCCGCGGCACAGGTCAGCGGTCAAGACAATCCGTCTAGGGGTCTCACGGGCCTGGTTCAGCCTGAAATGGAAAGAGGCCACCCCGCTCGGATAGGCGCCCCATACGAGGACGACACGTTGACGTCGATCCGGGGAGCCACCTGTTGCCCAAGCGTATTCTTTGCGCGCGCTTTAGCTGCGCAAGTGTGCGGTCCATGCCCGATCAAACATCGTTTTGTACCTCCCCTTCGGAACGCTGCCGATCTCGGAGGCCTGCTGTGGAGGGGAATTCGTTGTGTCGAGGACAGGAGAGGCATACGATGCACGAGCCAGAGGTCTAAATCGGAAATTCACGCTTATACCCGGACAAGCCAAACACTTGCGACCGGACGAGTTCTCGGGGGCATGCCAGATTGATTCTTAAAGCTCGCATTTCCCCACACGCAAGAAGTGTCATATTGCTCCTGATGATCGTGGCGGTTGCAGTCCTTTTTCGTTTTGCCGCCCTGAGCCATATTCCGCCCGGAGTATTTTCCGATGAAGCTCTGAACGGAAACGAGGGAATCCACGCCTGGCGAAGCGGGGATCTAAAGGTGTTCTATCCGACCAACAATGGCAGGGAGGGTCTTTGGATCAATCTGATTGGGATTTCCGAATCCATTTTGGGCACAAATCCATTCGGCCTACGGGTTTCGTCTGCAATTGTTGGCTCGTTAACCGTTTTCTTCGTGTATTTGCTGGCAGCCGAACTGCGATCGGTTCGGACCGGACTTTTGAGCGCCTGGTTTTTGGCGACGGGTTTCTGGCATGTCGCCTTGTCTCGCATGGCCTTGCGCGCCATTGCAGTGCCGCTACTCTTTACTGCTTCGCTTTTCTTGTTATTCCGAAGTATGCGAGCACTAAACACGAAGCCACACAGCAGATCGGCACTTCTTGCAATCTTCGGTGGCTTCACTTATGGACTTGGATTTCAGACCTATATCGCATATCGCTTCACTCCCTTCGTGGTCCTCGCGCTGTTCTGTGCTGAGCTCAAGCGGCACCGAAAGCTGGCGAAGTCGATAGGTCCTTGGGTTCGAGTATTTACACTCTGGGTCGGTGCGGCGGTAGCGGCGGCTCTGCCGGTCGGGCTGTATTTTCTGAACCACCCCTCAGATTTCTTCGCCCGGGCCGAACAGGTCTGGATTTTTGCGGAACCTAACCCTTTGATCGCATTTGGGAAGGGTTTGCTTCCCACTGCTGGCATGTTCAATGTCAAGGGTGACTGCGCATGGTTATACAATCTCGGCTGCTCGCCTCAGTTGCTACCTCCTGTCGGGCTGTTGTTTGTCCTGGGGGTTGGGCTGAGCCTCCGCCGCGCGTGTCGTGAGGGAATCCTGGCCCGCACTGACTGGTTGCTTCTCGTGTGGTTCCCTGTGATGCTTCTCCCAACGCTTCTAACTGGGGGTCCTTCTGCCCTGAGAAGCGTTGGTGCTCTGCCGCCTGTGTTCATCCTTGTCGGTATAGGAGCCGAATTTGTGCTGCAAAAACTCGCATACCGTCCCACCGCCTGCCACCTGATGCTGGCTGCATTTATTGCGACCGGAGGGATCGAGGCATATCGGTATTTTTTCCTATGGGGTAACGACCCGCGGGCGGCCTATGAATTCGACGCCCCCAGGGTAGCAATAGGCCGTTTGTTGAACAGCCTTCCAGAATCGACTTCTCGTTATGTCGCATTTAGTCGAAATGACGACGACGTTCGAATTCCCTTCAATACTTCAGACGGATCTAGGCTACCTCTCCCGGTTTCCGCCGAAACGGTCCTCTTCGAAACCCAGGGACATCCCGCACCCACGTTTCTGTACGAAGAGGAAGTCGAAAAAACCACTTTTCCATCAGGCAGCGTGCTCGTTCTGCTCCAGCCAGACCCTAAATTTTATTCTCATCTTAAAGCAGGACCGAAGTTAAAGGTAACAACAACCAGCGAGATAACGTACGCGACGGTTGAATGATTAGCGAACTGAATGCTTTTGTGAGTTGAAACTAATTGAGCGGATAAAACCTAAGCAGTATTTTCTCGATAAGGCGATCCATGAGGCTGCGTTTGCCCTCGAGACGATCGACAAGCGTTGGCCGGATTGCGTGTAACCAAGCCGTTCCAGCACTAACACACCAGCCAGCAGCGGCACTAGCCAGATAACACGTGCCTGGTAACGATCCTCGACGTTGGACAGAATCCCGGTAACGGCGGCGTTCGTAGTGACAGCCATCACTATAATTGTGGTCAGCCCGGTCATCCGACCTGACCAATGCCGCACAAATACTAACCCCGTGCCAATCGCCACGAGTGATGCTAGGACTGTCCAGTATTGGAGGGCGGCAAAGAATTCTTCATGCAGTGTTTCCTGCGCTTGCCGGGTTTGTACGTAGCGTAATCGCGCGACCGGCATCACTGTTCCAGCCATCTGCAATATCCACGGGTTCGGGTCATAGTCCGAAAGCCCGAAGGTATGAAGTTGTTCCCAGAAATGATTGGCGGAGATCATAAATTCCTCTCGCGGATACTCGCGTAGGGCGCCCATCACAACCGCCGTCTCTTCGGCCTGCATTCGGTCTCTCTGCTCCGCCGACGAGCTGAGCCAGACTCCGTCGTCTCCCCACAGGAAGTCGCCTACATTGTCGGGAAGGTTGTGTACATGAGTACAGACCTCCAGATGGAGATCGCCGCAGTGCTTCTGCAGATACCACCTGCCGGGACCGTCAGCGATCACGCGCGCCAACAAGAATGGCGGTCCTTTGCCCTCCAGCGACGGCTTGCCGTATAGATACCAATGCAGCGAAATGTGAACCGCGGCAGCAGTAATGACGATCATGGTTACCGCGCCGACAGCTCGCAAATAGTCTGGCACCCTCGGACGGCGAAGAAGGGAAAGCAAAGCCAAGAACGCACAAATTCCGGCAGCAAGCAACAGGTGTGTGATATGGGATGCCGCCGACCACCAGGTGATCAGGACTACCATCAGGCGCTCCGCACGGGAGAGGCTCTGCGGGGCAAACACGAGAATGAAAATGGACAGATACAGTGCGGGGCCGAGAATATCCGGCATAATCCATGCGACGGACCAACTCGACCCAGTAAAAATGCTGAGAGGCAAAACAAGAGCAAGATAACAAAGGATAGTTTTCTTCGGCAAGATAGATCGCACTGTGAGCCAAATGACGTACGCAGTCAGAAGTGCATTGAGAGCAACGATAGGCCAGGGCGTGACATTCAAGTGCAACGGTAGAATACCGAGACAATAAATAAAGGAGCGCCCGCCATAGTCGTCCGAAAACTTGTGAAGAAACAGCGCCCGTGCAACGAGTGGACCATCCTCTAGATAAGACATCGAATCCGGGTACAGGAGGGGGTAGCGGTTGTATAGCGCGGGCCACGCCATAAGGAATGCCGCAGCTAGGACCGCGCCGCTGCGAGTGCTTGGATGGAAACGGGGCAATGGCGCTTTCACTCTAGTTCATTCTTGTTTGACTTCAAGGTCGCGGGCGATTGTACGCCCAGTTGGTCCTGGAATTGGCAGAGTTTTGTGGTTTTGTGGGGGGTCGTCTAAGCCGTATCTTGGGGAGCCTTGCGTGGCCCGAACTTCATGTTGCGAAAATGAAGCAGGCCAAAGATGGCAGCACGCAAGGAAAGTGCTGAAGACGCGGTGCTCCTATGCCAACACCGGCACGTAAGGAGTGTGCCTTCGTTGACTCGGCCTCTGGTGGCCCTTAGAATGTGCGTCGAATGGCGGAATCCTCCTCCCTAGTCGGGCAGACCATCTCGCATTACCGCATCCTCGAGAAACTCGGCGGAGGGGGAATGGGTGTGGTCTACAAGGCAGAGGACGCCCGGCTCCATCGCTTTGTCGCACTCAAGTTTCTATCCGTGGACCTAACCGGCGATCCCCAAGCCCTGATTCGCTTTCAACGGGAAGCTCAGGCAGCCTCGACACTGAATCACCCCAATATTTGTACCATCCACGATATCGGCGAAGAAAATGGGCAAGCTTTCATTGCCATCGAATTTCTAGAGGGTGCGACGCTGAAGCACCGCATTAGTGGGCGACCGCTGGAACTTGAAACGCTGCTCGGGCTCGGGATTGAAATCGCCGACGCCCTGGACGCTGCTCACGCCAAAGGAATCGTCCACCGCGACATTAAACCCGCCAACATCTTTGTGAGTGAGCGTGGTCACGCAAAGATTCTCGACTTCGGCCTAGCCAAAGTCCCGCGCATAGCCTCTGACACCCAAAATTCTGCTGACCAGGAGGAGACGCGCTCCTTCGCTGAATGGCATCTCACCAGTCCGGGCACCACGCTCGGCACCGTCGCGTACATGTCGCCAGAACAGGTAAGGGGCAAAGATCTGGACGCACGTACTGATTTGTTCTCGTTTGGAGTTGTCTTGTATGAAATGGCGACGGGTTCGCTGCCCTTTCGTGGAGAAAGTTCGGGAGTCATTTTCAGCTCCATCCTCGAACGACAACCAATTCCAGCGGTACGGCTGAATCCCGATGTGCCAGCGAAGTTAGAAGACATCCTCAACCGTGCGCTGGAAAAGGATCGAGAACTTCGTTATCAGCATGCGTCGGAAATGCGGTCCGAACTGATGCGCCTGAAGCGGGATACGGACTCGGGACGGTCGGTCTCCGTCAATTTGGGCTCACTACCTGTTGCACAGGAAAGCGACTCTCCAGCGACTCGACAGCCCTCGCCGGCATCCGGTTCGTTTTCTGCGCTTGGTCGATCTTCGTCATCGAGCACACGGAAAGCCGAAGTTCCTGTAGACACGCCTGGTTTACCGAAAGCGATTCCTTCGAAAGAGCGCTTTGCGACGCTTCCGGCAAGGCGGAGTCTGGTCTGGGTGGTGGGGGCGATACTTCTAGTCCTGCTATCCTCGATGGGGATCTGGCGGTTTTCGAGAAAATCTCCCGATTTGCCGCCGTCCGCGCTTGGGGCAGTACCCCTTGTGGCCATGGAGGGCGAAGAGAACACGCCAGCGTTCTCGCCCGACGGTAATCAGGTTGCCTTCCATCATTCAGGACCGAACACGAGTGGACTGTACACGACGCTGATCGACGGCGAAAAGCCCTTGCGTCTGACCGACAATCCGCACGACCTATATCCAACCTGGTCACCAGATGGTCGACAGCTCGCATTTGCCCGAGAATCCAAAGAAGGAATCAGCATCTATGTGGTTCCGGCTCTCGGAGGCACCGAGCACAACCTGTACACGACCCCCAAATCCTACGGGAATCCTAGTTACTTGAATTGGTCGCCTGATGGCAAAGTTCTGGCCTTTGCAGAGGGCAGCGCGGATTCATCCCACTCCTGGATCGCATTACTATCGCTGGCTGATTTGAACACACGAGCACTTACGTCGCCTCCAATTGGTAAGGTTGATAGGGGTCCGGCCTTTTCTCCGGACGGTTCAACCGTCGCCTTCGTACGATCATCTGCTCCGGGAGACAATGGCGACCTGTTTGTGCTGCCGGCCAAAGGCGGCGAGCCACGGCAGCTTACTTTTGATAATTGTTTGATTTATGGGCTCGCTTGGACCAACGATGGACGCGATATCGTGTTCTCTTCCACTCGAGGCGGTGAGCCAAGCTTGTGGCGCATCGCGACTGCCGGAGGAATACCGCGGCCGGTTCAAGGGACCGGGACACCCGCCTACGACCCATCCATCTCTCGCAGCGGTGACCGACTCGTTTACACGCAATCCTCCTATAGCGATAACATTTGGCGGCTGGGCTTGAGAGACGAAAAGAGCGCTCAAGGTGCCTTAGTGCGTGTCACTTCTACCAGGAGGGGCTTCAATAGGAGGCCAAACTTTTCGCGGGACGGAAAGAAGATTGTGCTCGAGTCCGACCGATTGGGATATTCGGATATTTGGTATTGCGATAGCGACGGATCCAATTGCGCACATTTGACTTCGCTACACGGAGAATCTGGGACTGCGCGTTGGTCCCCGGATGGGCGCTTCATTACATTTGAGTTTCGGAACAAAGAACACGAGGAGATTAATGTTGTCGAGTTGCCTGGTGGCCGGCCTCGCGAAGTGCCCACCTTTTCTGGAGCGGACAACGGAGCGCCTAATTGGTCGCGAGATGGGCAGTGGATATACTTCTATTCTGACCACGAGGGACGGCCGTTTCAGTTATGGAAAGTTCCATTCAAAGGTGGACCGCCGGTCCGAGTAACAAAAAACGGTGGTGTCTATGCTGTCGAATCGAATGACGGACGCTTTCTTTACTACTCCAAATTTACAGAATCGGGCATCTGGAAGATGCCCGTGGCCGGAGGAGAGGAAGTCCAAGTTTTGGCCCAACCTGCAGGTGAGCAATGGTTCAACTGGGCTCTGAGCCCATCCGGAATTTATTTTCTGACTGGAGATCCACCGAACGGGAAGATACAATTCTTCGACTTTGCTACTGGCAAGACAACCTCCATTTTCGCTTTGGAAAAGAGGGTTCCGTTCTTTGCCGGCCTGGCCTTGTCTCCTGACGGCAAATCGCTGCTCTTTGGCCAGTTCGAGTCCTCGGATTCTTACATCATATTGGTGAAAAACTTCCGTTAAATCTCCGATCGGGTCATTTTTTTTACAATGCAACTTTCCCCTGCCGTATAACCATTGGGCTCCGTAAGGTCACGCCCATGACCGGTACACCAAGACGCCCTCCTTTCACCAATGCTTGCCCTGAAGATTTTCTTGTAAGCCAGGTCACCCGTCGCGTCAAAAAGACCGAAGCATCGGGATGAAAAGCATTCATGATTCAATCCCCTTTTTTGCGAGACCATTTGCCGTCAGCCTCATCTGTAACGGCTACGAATCTTTGAGTTTCCTGTAACGGCGGATCAGCGCGTTGGTAGAGCTATCGTGGTTGAGCTTGGGCTCCGTCTTGCTCTGCAGCTCGGGAACGATGCGCTGTGCGAGGACCTTGCCGAGCTCCACTCCCCACTGATCGAACGAATCGATTTGCCAGACCGTTCCCTGTGTGAAAACGGAGTGTTCGTACAACGCCACGAGCTTGCCCAGCGCCTCGGGCGTGAGACGTTCAAGCAAAAGCGTGTTGGATGGGCGATTGCCTTCGAATACGCGATGCGGCACAAGCCAATCGGCAGTACCCTCGGCCTTCACCTGCTTCGCCGTCTTCCCGAAAGCGAGCGCCTCGGCTTGCGCGCACACGTTCGCCACCAGCATATCGTGATGCGGGCCGAGCGGATTGAGCGCCTTCACAAAAGCGATGAAGTCACAAGGAATCAGCCGTGTGCCTTGGTGAATCAACTGGTAGAACGAGTGCTGGCCGTTCGTGCCGGGTTCCCCCCAATAAATCGGCCCGGTTTCATAGTTGACGTGTTTCCCGTCCAGCGTCACGTGCTTGCCGTTGCTTTCCATCGTGAGTTGCTGGAGGTACGCGGGGAACCTTTTCAGATATTGCTCGTAGGGCAACACAGCGACAGTCTGGGCCCCAAAGAAGTCGTTATACCAAACCGAGAGCAGCCCCAGCAGCACGGGTAGATTGCGTTCGAAGGGCGTGGTGCGAAAATGCTCGTCCATCTCATGGAAGCCATTCAACATGGCTCGAAAATTTTCCGGACCGATAGCCAGCATCGTGGAAAGACCTATCGCCGAGTCCATCGAATACCGCCCGCCGACCCAATCCCAGAAACCGAACATGTTGGCGGTGTCGATGCCGAATTTGGATACTTCCGGTGCGTTGGTGGAGACCGCGACGAAGTGTTTCGCCACGGACTTTTCATCCCCACCGAATCCCTTGACAGCCCAGTCGCGCGCAGTGTGCGCGTTTGTCATCGTTTCAAGCGTCGTGAACGTCTTCGACGAAATGATGAACAGAGTTTCCGAAGGATCGAGGTCCACAACCGCTTCCGCGAAGTCCGTGCCGTCCACGTTGGACACGAACCTAAACGTCATGCTGCGCTGGCTGTAGTACTTCAGCGCCTCGTAGGCCATGACCGGGCCGAGATCCGAGCCGCCGATACCAACGTTGATCACATTTCGTATGCGCTTTCCGGTGTGGCCTTTCCACTCACCGCTGCGGACTCGATCGCAAAACGCACTCATCTTATCTAGGACCGCGTGGACGTCCGGCACAACGTTCTTGCCATCTACCAGAATCGTTTCGTTTTTCGGCGCCCTCAACGCTACATGCAGCACGGCGCGATTTTCCGTGATGTTTATTTTGTCGCCGCGGAACATCGCGTCAACCCGCTCTCGCAAGCCCGATTCCTTCGCCAGGTCGAGTAGAAGCTTCAAGGTCTTGTCCGTGATGCGATTCTTCGAATAGTCCAGGTAAATGCCCAGAGCTTCGGTGGTGAATTTCTCGGCGCGCTTGGGGTCATCGTCGAAGAGTTCCTTTAGATGCAGCGGTTGAACGGTCTTGTAGTGCGTCTTCAGCGCGGTCCACGCTTTGCGCTTGGTGAGTGATTTAATTGCTGGAGACTTAAGAATCGCCTTTGCGACGGTTGCCATGATCCTCTCCTTTGAACCCGCAGAAACAGCTCGCCCTCCGTTACTGACTACCCCAGCGATGCGTCTGGGTCAGCTGATCAGATGGGGCCGGACAATTGGGTCGTTCCTTTGATGCTCAAGATCAAGTAATGGGCGACCAATATAGCGCTGCGGTGTGCTACCCAGGAAGAAAAAATACCGTGTGCGGGCTGCCCTGAAGCCTCTGAGTTGCAGCCGTCTGGAAGCTATCAACAAACACTAGGGTTTCTGCGCCCTGGCGGTTTGTGGCGGCTCGTCTTCGGCTTTGCGCCAGGTGGTGTCCGGGTTGTATTCCTGCACGGCTTTGCCGAGCGATTCGGTCTTCTTGCCCAGATCCTTCTGATAGACAATGCCATCTTCGTTCACGACAAACGTCATCACGCCGGAGGAGCGGTACTCGGCCGGATAAGCGATGAAGGCGAAGCCCTCGGTCATTTTGCCATTCGCGATGTAGTTTTTTGCGCCGCCGGGCGCGTGCTTCCCCTGGCGCCTCAGAATACGAAAGAAATAGCCACGATAGGGAGTGGGGGGGCCCAGCTTGGCCTTTCACGTAGCCTTCGGCGACCGCGGAAGCGACTAGCGGCCCGATTGGGCTTTGGGGTTCACCGTCCGCGACCTTCCAATAAAGACCATTGTGCTGGCCCTCATCGCTGAAGATCTGCATTGCGTACTCCCTGTGCTGTATCCCGTGGTATTCCTTTTGCGCAGCCACAAGCTCCTGGCAAACACGAATGGCCGAAAGTTCGTTCCGGCCAATGCGGCGGAACAGGATTTCCATCTTTCCGGCTTGGGTGTCGAAATACCAGGCAGTGCCTTTCATCGCGAGAGGAATCGGTGCGGGCCAATTTTCCGCGCCAATGTACATCATGACGGATCCATCGGGCTCTTTCACGAAGCGGTGCATCTCCTGGTATTTGCGCGCGAACTGGGCGTGGTTCTCGGCGTCCTGGGTCGGGTCACCCGACGAGACGATGTCGTGGGCATTCGGTCCGAGAATTTCGAGCATCGTTTTTTCATCGTTGTTCCGCGCCGCGGCCACCAAAGCCTGGCTCGCCTGTTCTGGTGACGAAAATGTTTTTTGGCCTTTTTGCTGAGCCGCAGAACCCGCGGAAAAGCAGGCCGACAGCAGCATCGCGAGTGCCATCTTCCAAACATCAGCCCAATCAAATTTCCAAAAGTTCGGCTGCGTGCGCCGCATATCCAATTCTCCCGATCTAAATGTGAGAAACAAGAGCAACTTGATTCCAAGCTCAGGGCGCTCAGTGGCGTCCCCCACCGTGAAAACCGCCTCCACCGCCAAAGCTGGCGCTTCCGCGCGAGGAAAAGCCCCGTTCCTCTCCGCCACGACCGAAGCCGCTGAAGGCATCGGAGCGAACGCCGCTCTGGCCGCGAGGCTCGGCATAGCCACGAGCGGCGCCGCGATCGCCGGCGAACGGCTGAGCTGTCCCGCCGCGGTCATAAGCGCCGCGGGCACCTTCGCCGCGATAGAACGCGTCGCGGTTATAAAACGTCCGGGTGGGCGAGTGATACCGCGCGTGATCGAAAACGGCGTAGTGGTGATGCCAATCGAAACCCCAGTGACCCCAACCCCACCCATAGCCCCCAAAGAACCCAACGCCGAAGCCAACTCCGAAGAACAGCGCCGGACCGTCATACCAAATGCCCGGATAGGGATACCAGCCCGGCCAGGCGACAATCGGGCCTCCGTACACGACCCAGGGATCGTACGCGGGAACGTAGACAACTTCGGGGTCAACCGCTTCGATCTCGATGTTGGAGTCTGCGTTGGTTACGGTTTGTTGCGACGTGGAATTGAGATTGCCGGCTTGTTGCGCGCGGCCACGCATCGCTTGAATGGCGTCCATCACGGCTTGTTCTTGATTGTAATAGGAGTCGCCGAGAGACGACGTCCACGAGACGTTTTTGTCCATGTTGCCGAGAACCGACGGAAACGCCGTGAGCGCTTTGACGCTGGGATCCCAGGGCTGCTGGTCCACGGCTTGGGCCAAAACGTCGCCCTTCAAATCGGGATGCGATTGCACCCAACGGTCGGCCTCGACGACCTGTTCGGGGAACGTCGAGGCCGCCAGTATTTGGGCTACCAGTGAATCGGGATAGAGGGCGATGGGCGCAACCAATTGCTGTAACTGCTCGGGAGTTTCCTGGACGTAAGGGGATCCGGCCGGGGCCTGCGAAGAATCTTGCTGATCCTGTGCGAACAGAGTCTGCGGGTGCGCTGCGAGCAACAAAACGAATGCGAGTAAAGACGCCAGAGCTTGCTGAACAATGCGCAGCTTCGAAAAGTCTGGCGCGTGTGGTTCACCGTTCACGGTGCTGGACCTCCGCTGAACTGTCTTCTGCATTCAGCTCCACTTAATAGATGCAGGCGACCACTTGGAAGATTCTGTTTTTCGTGATTCGCCGCTGAAGCTGAGACAGGAGCGGTTTCCGTACGCGTTGCAGTCCAGAACAAAATCGTCACCGGACTACTAAGCACAAGTTTTGCGAATGCCCTTGGGCCGATCCTCGTCGGAATGTTTCGCGCTTGCTCGGCTCACTTAATGGAAGCATCGAGTCCAAAAAATCTGCGGAGTGATGGAACGTGATAAACAACAAAAAACGCGAAGGGACCGATAGTCCAAACACCTTCCGTACTCCTTGCGGGCGGACCTCAGGATGGACAGTCTGCGCTCGGACCCGCGCTTCCAGAACCTCATGCACCGCATGAATTTCCCGAAATAAGTCAGATATGCTCACGCATCAAGGCAAATATTGACTTCAACTCCCGATTAGAGTCGCGTAACCGGACATTTGGAGCACTTGATTGCATAACAGTGTCGGCTCCCTCGACCTGAGTACACTTTGGTTGACGACCAGAGACTCGGGAGGAAGGATCCGACACTGTTATGCAATCAGGTGGTTTTCGAGTGAATTTCACTTTACCGGTAACGGCGTTTACCAGGACTTGAGTCCAATACCTGGGAACCTCCCCCTTTCGAGAGTCATCAGTAAACACAGGCCGACTTCTCATTACTGATCTGGCCGGGCATGCAGCGTTTTCGCTGTTTTTAACCGCCCACGACCGCCGCCGATTGTGTCAAGACTAGCGATTACTCCGGAAGGAAGCGGTAGCTTTGCCGCATTAAGATTTTCACGAAGATGTTCAACAGATGATGTCCCTGGAATCAGAATGATGTTGGGCGAACGCTGAAGGAGCCACGCAAGCGCAACCTGCATAGGCGTGGCCCCCAGCGACTCTGCTGCAGCATCGAGCACTGACGACTGTAAGGGAGTGAACCCTCCCAGAGGGAAGAACGGCACATAAGCTACGCCATGCTTCGCGAGGTCATCAACAAAGCCATCATCGTTCCGTTGCGCTAGGTTGTAAAAGTTTTGCACGCAGACTATTTCCGTGATTCTCTGGGCCTCGGCTAGCTGCTTCGGGGTTATGTTGCTTACACCGATGTGACGAATCAATCCCTGCCGCTTGAGTTCGGCAAGTACAGTCAGAGGTTCTTCAATCGATGCCTCCGATGGCTCCGCTATGCCTCCAACACGCAAATTGACGACGTCAAGCCTGTCCAGTCCCAGATTTCGCAGATTGTCATGAACGGCATCGATGATCTCTTGCCGCGAAAGAGCGTGAAGCCAGGACTTGTCTTCGCCTCGCCGGGCGCCGACCTTGCTGACGATCACAAGGTCATCCGGATAAGGGTGAAGCGCCCGCTTGATAATTTGATTGGTGACATGCGGACCATAATAGTCGCTCGTATCGATATGGTTCACGCCTGATGCAACCGCCTCCCGCAGGACTGCAATCGCGGTATCAATATCGCGCGGCGGTCCCCACACCTGCGGGCCGGCAAGTTGCATCGCGCCATAGCCAATGCGGTTCACGCTTAGTGAAGTTCCTGGAAGTGGAAAGGTGCCGCCGAGATCCGCCTGTTTTGTCACTTTCGTTTCTCCTCTCGTTGTCGCCACTGTATTTAAGCTTCGAAGTAGTGCATGTTCTCGAGATCGGAGAGCAGCCCCGGGCCCGTTGGGCGCCATCCCAGCCGTTTCTGCGTTTGCGTGCTGGAAGCCGGACCGTCCACACCCCCAAAGTGCCCGAAAAAGCCAAAATGGTCAGCTGCTTCCTTGGGGGGCTTAGAGACGACCGGAACCTTCAGGCCACGTCCGATGACCTCGGCGATGTCTCGAAGCGGCACGCCCTCTTCGGCGACTGCGTGATACTTGGCTCCCGCAGATGCTTTCTCAAACGCCATCCTGTAGAGACGAGCAGCGTCGAGCACGTGCACAGCAGCCCAACGGTTGCGCCCGTCGCCGACATACGCCGAGACACCCTTCTCGCGAGCTATATTGATCAGGTAGGTGACGAGGCCTTGTTTGAGTGGGTCGTGGACCTGGGGGAGGCGCACCACCGCAGCGCGGACGCCTCGCGAAGCCAGCGCCATGGCCGTCGCTTCCGAAGCGCGCGGAAAGGAGTTCGAGACAGGAGGATGCGCGTCTTCTTCGGTCGCGACGCGGCCCGGCGCCAGGAACAAAAGCCCGCCGGTAACGAGCAGCGGCCGGTCGGAACCCGCGAGCACAGCGCCGAGGACCTCGATGGCGCGCTTGTCGGTCTCACAGTTCGCCGCGAACTTTGAAAAGTCGTGGTTAAAGCCCAGGTGAATCACGCCATCCGACAGCTTCGCTCCACCGCGCAGGCTCTCGAGATCGTCCAGATCGCCTCGATGCACCTTGGCGCCGGCGTCGACAAGAAATTTCGCGCCCGCGTCGGACCGCGCAAATCCCAGCACTTGATGGCCCGCTGCAAGCAATTCACGTACGACCGCCGAACCAATGAAGCCCGTTGCTCCCGTAACAAATACGTTCATAGATTGCTCCTTCGTAGCAAAGTTAGCGCAGCACCGAATCATTGAAACGACTCTCCGACGAGTTGTTCACTTTTTTTCCAGAGGGCTTCCGCGGTGCTCGGGTCGAGCGCATAGGCCCGCACGCCTTCGCTTGCGCCCGTGATGGTCACGTGGTCCGGCGCAATCTGGCCGACATGGCAGTTCTCGCAATATTGGCCGCCGATCCCGTCAGCCGGAACGACGACACCGGCCCATACCGAGGTTGCTGCTCCTTGTGGAATGGTCTTCCACTGGAAGGGCCCCTTACCCTCGGCTGTAAGCTGCTTATCTATCTGCTGAATCAAGTTTTGGAGGAGGCTCGGGTCCATGTAGCGACCCAGCTCCGTCTGTATGACTCCCGGATGCACGGCCGCGGCACGCACGCCACGCTTGCGGTGCCGTTTGTCAAAACCGACAGCGAAGAGGATATTCGCCGTTTTTGAGCGGCCGTATGCAACCAACGGGTCGTAGGGGGTCCGCTCAAAGTTGGGATCCTGTAGGTCTACGTTGGATATGCGATGACCGGCGGAAGACAGGTTGATCAACCTTCCTCCTGCACGGATCAGCGGCGCAATCCGGTTGACGAAGACGAAATGACCGAGATGATTTGTGCCGAACTGCGTTTCGAAGCCGTCCACCGTCTTGCCGAACGGAGTGGCCATAACGCCGGCATTGGCGATAACCACGTCAAAGGGTTCCTTTTTTGCCAGCAGCTTATCGGTGCAGGCGCGCACGCTTTTGAGTCTGGCGAGATCGAGTTCAATGAGCTCGAAGCCGCCACCGTTGGCTGCCGCGGCCCTTCGCACTTCCGTGGTTGCCGTTTCTGCCTTAATCAAATCGCGCGCCGCACCCACAACGTGCGCTCCGTGGGCGGCCAGAGACCGTGCCGTCTCCACGCCGATGCCGGCCGAAACGCCCGTGACCAGGATTCGTTTACCCCGCAGATTCACGCCGGACAAAACGTCTTCCGCGGTTGATGTCGCCCCAAATACTTCCACCATTGTCTTCCTCCTCGATTGGCCCCGTTCGAATGCCCTACATTCGCAACCACAGTTGACGAACCGCCACGACTTCTGTAAAACGGAGATTGTCTCCGCAATAGGCTTAGATAACCGGAGGCTATCTCCGGTTACACGGCTTACTAGATTTTTTTGGATATGCCCAGGAAGCGTTCACAACCCGTTATGCGAAAGCCTCGTGCCGATGCCCAACAGAATCGCGAGCGTATTTTGGAAGTCGCGAAGGAGGCCTTCACTCGGTCCGGCGCCGATGCCAGCCTGGACGAGATCGCGAAACAAGCCGGCGTGGGGCCGGGAACGTTGTACCGGCATTTCCCAACCCGCGATACGCTGATTGAGGCGGTGTATCACATCGAGGTGGAGAAGCTCGCAGCGGCACAGCGGGAGCTGTCCGTAAAATTGCCTCCGGTTGAGGCTTTGCGGGCGTGGATGATGCTTTTCGTTGATTATATCGCTGCAAAGCACATTATCGCCCCGGCACTGAACAGCGTCGTGGGTGGTCCCTCGCGTCTGTACGAATCTTCGCGCTCTATGGTTTCGGGAGCTATCGACGCGCTTGTGAAGCGCGCTATCAAAAGCGGCGAGATACGCAAAGACCTCGAACCCTTCGACCTCCTTCGCGCGCTCATCGGTGTCTCGAACGTAGCAACTGGCCCCGAGTGGCAGCAAAGCGCCAAAAGATTAGTGGACATCCTGATCACCGGCTCACGACTGGCGAACTAGGCCCGAGGATTCAGTCCCAGACAACGGGGAACCCGGAAGTAAGGCCTCCCGGTTGGTAGACTGCTCCGGATAAACGCGCCAGCAGTGACCGACCAATCGGCAGCGACAAGCGGACTTCACAGGACTAATCCGGCCGGAAGCCGGATAGCTTCCAGATGGGCGTCCGGAATGGGCGGGTTGCGACGACCTTCTGGGTTCCGACGCGCTCATCATTCCCAGCTTGCTCTGAGCGGCAAGAAGCAGCATGCGCAACATCCCCCGTCTACACTGCATAAGATGGCCTTATGTTTCTGTAAATAACTGCGAATTGGACTTATGCGCTGGCGCACGGCTTAATCACAAGTGGGAGGACTCCCGTGCCGACATTACCTGACGTCAATCTTTGGCCCGACGCGGAACACGCCTTGGACTATCTCCGGCGCGCGGATTCGATCCCGCACCGCGTCGAGGGCGAAGCTACTCTGCTTGAGTTTGTGCCCGTTGAAGCAAGCCGCATTCTCGATCTGGGCAGTGGTGGGGGAAGGCTCCTTGCGCTCGTGAAATCGGCTCGCCCGCGTGCCCAATTTGTCGCGCTTGACTTCTCGCCAACGATGCTGGAGGCGCTGCACAAACTGTTTGCCACCGATGGCAGTGTCACGATCGTGTCACACGATTTTGAAGACGAATTGCCTCCGATGGGGCTGTTCGACGCAGTGATCTCGAGTTTTGCGATTCACCACGTGTCAGACGAACGAAAACGCACACTGTACCAGGAGATTTTCGAGCTTCTCGCTCCAGGCGGCGCATTCTGCAATCTTGAGCACGTCGCTTCTCCAACCTCCCGTCTTCACGCCGGGTTCCTCCAGGCGATTTCCTGGGCGGATGAGGATCCGTCGAACAAGCTTCTCGATCTTGAAACTCAGTTGGCGTGGCTGTGCGAAATTGGCTTCATCGATGTGGACTGCCACTGGAAATGGCGCGAATTGGCATTGCTCGTGGGCGTCAAGCCATCCGCGATTAGTCACGCCCCGATGGGCTAACCGATGATTTAGCCTGTCGCTTCGCCTTGGGCGGTTGACAAACGCGCTGGTATGGACTGATGCTGCTTTGAGAAAAGTCCGTCCGGGATCAGGTGACGCCGAGGGGTGGACGACCTTTGCGCGGCGTGGGTTTGGTGGGAGCGGCGAACGCTGCTACTGCCAACGTAGCATCATCGAGGCAAAATCCAGCTCAATCCTCTTGGCTCCGAGCGCGCGAGGACCAAGATAACCATCCAAGCCGCTGGGAACGGCTTCGGTCGCGCCGCGAACCAAGAGGACGCGAGAATTTGACGCAACCGAGCCAAGGCGGAGTCCTGGGAGCCGGACCGCATCAGCCACCAGGGAACCTATTCGCGCATGACCCAGTTGTTGGACATCGACCCCGTGCATGCGTGGCCGCAAGCGCTCCTCAAACAGGGCGATTTCCTGAAAGCCCGTATCGACAAGCAACTGAACGGGCTGATCCTGGAGCATCAGTGTCACGAAGATGCCTTTCCCTTCAAAAGGCGGAGCTTGTGAGGTGCCATTCCGTACCTCGAACGCAATCAGCTTGGCCTCATAATCGATCCGCACCCGTTGGCATCGGCTAAGCAGATCGAGACCCACGACGGCAACGATGTCCTTGGCAAATTCGGAGTACTGATTCAAGTCGGCAACCATCATTCTCGCATCGACTGCCACGATCGGACCCGCTTGGACCTCGGGAAATCGAGCCCACTCCATACGCAGAGAGTAAGTTCGGCTCTGTCGAGGACTATCAGAAATACACCCGTCCTTATGACCAGCGGGTTTTCGATGCGCTCGCTGACACAAAGCTGACTGTGCTCCATTTGCATTATTTGGAAAGGCCGTACCTCGACCAGTTCAAGGACTTCCATGCGCCTGTTCTTCAATACTCGGTGAAGACCAGTGGCATTCCCATCTCGGAGGTTCGTCAGAAGTACTCGCAGCCCCTACTTGGTGGCGTTGACGAAATCGACTATCGCAAACTAACAACGGAAGAAATTCATTCTCAATGGAAGGACGCGAGATCGCAGGCCGGAGCAAAGTACGTCGCTGCCCCAGGGTGCTCCATTCCGAATGATTCTACCCCTGATGAGCTGGCGCGCTTTCCCAAGTCCCTCGGGATTTAGACCGTTGACGCCCTGGTGTCCTCTTTACGAGGAGGACACATTGACGTCGATCCGTGGGGCCACGGGCTGACCCAGCCGGATCCGCTGTGCTCGTTCAAGCTGGTTTACAGTACGATCGAAACTACGGTCGAGAGTGGTCGCGTATCTCATTAGCGTATCCAATCTTGCAGAGTCAGGGATACCCTGGCAAAGCGATTCCAGTTCCAGCCGCTCGCACAACATTGAGTTCCGTTCGTCCTTGTACCACCGCAGTTTCTGCAGTTCCTCTTCCAGATCGTGCCAGAGCTTGTTCTTACAGTTCTCGGGGGAAAATAAGCCCTTCTGCCTGCGGACGTCTTCGGGCAAAGCTGCTGTTTCTGCAAAACGCTGATACCAGTGGTGTAGATCCATCTGCCAATGGCCACTGTCAAGATGTCCGTAGAGCTCAACCAAGTCTGCCCTGTCCCTCGCGAAATCAAGACCTTGATTTTCTATTCTCGTTTTCATTGCTCCTAGTTTTACAAGACAAACGTCGAGAGCTTCGACGTTAGCGATTTCTCTTAACAAGCCGCCGCCGTGCCTAGACCTTGGGAAGTTTCCTGGTTCGGCGATCGTACGCTGCATTTCGTCCCATTCGAGGAACGCTCTTCCCTTCTCGATCTCAGCCGCCTCGGCGATGAGATGTCGACGCTGGCGCCAGCGGATGGCGACGAGATTTTCGACGAAACTTTCCTCTACCGCACCCACCGGCCGAAGCGCTTCGAAGAACCCATTGAGCAACCCCTCGTATCGGACCCGCGACTCGCTCTCGAGTACTACAACATCGGAAAAGATCCCATGCTTGCGCGCATTTTGGCTGCTCGTTTGCTTGCCTTCTGCCGTCCTCGGCCCACTGGAACGTTGGGCGTTGGAGCGGTTCGCGGCAAGTTTTTGCGGGGACGCCGGCTTGGCTTGCTCGTTCCCAGGTGCCTGTGGCTCCGTGACCTTCCCCGCGGGCTTCCACTCCGTGACCCGTCACTAGAGGGTCCGGTAGACAGTTTCTTAGAGCGACTGTTGTCTTAGGTGCTTTGGGAGCCGGGTCCGCGGTGGATTCTCAATATCGAAGGCCGCCGCGGAATCTTTAAAAATACCACCGGAGCCGCAGGTCAACTTCTGCCCCCTCCGCCGGCAAGGCGCAATGAACAAAACTAAGCAGCAACACCTTGTATGCATTGCATGGCCTCCGACCTACCGTTTCCCGAACTCCGTCATAGCGTCCCTTGTTCGCTAGATCGCGACCGTTACCGCTCACGATTAACTTGCCAGCTTGGCTGGAAAAACCTCCGTCCAAATCCGTTGGTTAACACGAATCGCTACGAGCGTCTCAAATTCGTCCGAGAAAGGAATATATTGTGTAAAGTCCGATAGCCCAACGTAAGCCGTCACGGTAAAGCCAGCGGCAACGATAGCATCGATAAGACCCATTCCCTGTTCGCTTAGCGCAACGCCAAACAAACCCTCCTCGGGATGCAGGCCCTCCTCGGGATCCACCCCCTCCACGGGATGCGGCCCCTCCTCGGGATGCGGCCCCTCCTCGGGATCCACCCGCTCCACGGGATGCAGCCCCTCTTCGGGATCCACCCCCTCCACGGGATGCGGCCCCTCTTCGGGATCCACCCCCTCCACGGGATGCGGCCCCTCTTCGGGATCCACCCCCTCCACGGGATGCGGCCCCTCCATGGGATGCAGCGATCCAGGCACGAAAACATGCCTAGTGTTAAGAAATACTGGCACGTTGCGGCGGACCTTGTCCACGACAGCAGAAAAGTCCTTGCAGAAAAAAACAGCGATTTGTGATTCCATTGGTGCGTTCATAATTTTTCCCCTATCTCCGAGAATACGTCGCCTGGTGTTAGCTGACGGCGTTATGCATAAATACGGACTAAATTGAATTTGTGGTCTTATTATTTTTGGGGAACTCGAATTTTCTACTAAGTCCTTGCAAACCTTTGATTTACAGGCGCATAGCTCCGACGAGGCTCCAGCCAAGCCCCACGTCGGTCGATCCCCGGAAGAGGTGGCAGATCGTGCAGGGAGACATTAGGAGTGGGGACCTCTCGGAGAGGTGTCGGCGCCACAGGGTGCCTAGCGGAGGCCTCGATTTCCAGCACTTTACCCCCGAGAGTCCTCATTTCCTGTCCCGTCCTCACATCCCAAAGCTTTATGGACTGGTCTTGGCTTCCCGAAGCGAACTGGCCGTGGGAGCTAAATGCCACGCCAGTGACCCAACTCGAGTGACCTTTGAAGGTGCGATCGAGCACGAAAGGGGATGTACTGCCGGGCCGGATCGGAGAGGTGCAAGCGCTGACGAAGACCTACCACGAATGGCCATTTCGCTTGGCGTGTTTGGAGGTTTCAGCTCCCGCGGGACCTCGGAAGGCAGGTCTCGGTGACCGCCAAAATGCCGAGCGCGGCCCGCAAAATGGGGGCGCCGCTGAGGGAGTTCTTACGAAGCGAGCCGTTGCTTCAAGGCGGTAAGGGTGCCAGGGTTCGCCTTGACCTTGAGACAAACACCCTTTTCCTCGTACGACTCGCTGAGCACATGGACGTTCTTGCGAATGTCGGCGAGCACACCTTCCTTGCCGTAGGGAACGACGAGCTCCACCTCAGTCATGGTATCGAGAAAGAAAGTGACGAGACGAGAGTGAAGTGCCTCGATGTCCTCGGGGTTGAGCGCGGACATCGCAATGGCCTCGGGGAACTCTTTCTCCAGCAAGGCCTTTCGCGAAGAATCGACGATGTCGATCTTGTTTAGGATCACCAGAGACGGGAGCTTTCCCGCCCCAATCTCTTCGAGCACCTCTTTCGTCACCTGAATGTGAGAGCGGAACGCCGGATCGGCCGCATCCACTACGTGGAGCAGAAGGGAGGCGTCCAGCGCTTCGTCGAGAGTCGACCGGAATGAGGCCACCAGATCGTGGGGAAGATTTCGAATGAAACCAACCGTGTCGGAAACGAGAATCCGGGGTTGCGTCTCGGGGTGCAACGCTCGCACGGTGGTATCCAGGGTAGCAAAAAGCCGGTCGGCCACGAGCACTTCGCTCAAAGTGAGCGCCCGCATGAGTGAAGACTTTCCGGCATTGGTGTAGCCGACGATGGCGACCTTGGGCAAGCCTTCGCGATGACGACGGCGCTCGACTTGCTCTCGATGGACCGCTTTGAGCTCTCGTTGCAGCTCGCTGGTGCGGTCCCGCACTTTCCGGCGCTCGATCTCATGAAAGGACTCGCTGACCCCTCTTGCGCCACGTCCTCCACCCCTTCGCTCTTTGGCCCCGGAAACGCGCTCGCGGGGCGCGAGGTACTTGAGCCTTGCCAACTCCACTTGAAGTTGCGCTTCTTTGGTGCGAGCATGCCGATGAAAAATCTCGAGGATGATGGCCGGCCGATCGTAAACCTCGACACCGGTCGCTTCTCGAATGTTTCTCACTTGTGTGGGGGTTAGTTCGTGATCGAACACCACGCTTTCGGCCATGCTGGGCGCCTTCACGAGTACACTTAGCTCATTCAGTTTTCCCGGCCCGATGAGAGACGCAGCCGTAGGGGATTGCAACTTTTGCGTAAGCGTTCCGACGATATCCCACCCAAGTGTCTCAACGAGTTGCCTCAATTCCTGCAGGGACGCACCGTGCTCTTCGGCGGCCGTCTTGTGCAGCTGTACATCTACAAGGATAGTGGCCGGCCTGACTTCGGATTCGGAAGGGTGGATCATCTTGAAAGCATATCCCGCTTCGCGGGCGCCCGTGGCAAACATAAAGTGCTCGTCATCGACCATATGAAAACTTTCCGGAATTAAGGGGGCAAAATGATCGGCTCAAAAACGCCATTCGCAATACCTTCCTCAATGCGCGTTTGGGGGGAACGACCTTTGGCCACGGTTACGCGCAGCCTTTTCCCATAGGCGAAAAGCTGTGAGCGGCCGTATTTTCGACATCAAGGAGAATCCTCTATGAACATCGCACAGATTCGCGAGGCACTGCTTTGGTGCGTGATCCTCAACATTGGTCTTGTGACCGTGTGGTCCATTCTGGTTTTGGTTGCGAAGGGATGGCTGAACGGAATCATACTGAAATGGTTCCGGGTATCGGCCGAACACTGTGACATGATCAACCTCACGGGAATCGTTCTCTACAAAGTCGGCAACATCCTGTTCTTCCTTGTGCCGTATATTGCGTTGCGGATTGTCGGGTGAGCCGTGATGGATGGATTGCGAGCAGCGGACCTGCTCTGCTGATTTCATAGGACGGCTCCCGTGGTTCCGCTCAAGATGTTGCCGGCCGAATCTCGGCTTTACCAGGCGCAAATTGGTCTGATGAGCATCGAAGGAACGCCGACGAGCACCCGCAATGAAAATCAGTGCAGTTGCGAAGTTCACTTGCAGTGTCTCCAGCTCTACGCCGCGGCCGTGACAGCATGTATGGGCGAGGAGAATTTGCTCGTTCCGAACCAGAAGTGAATAATCTCTTTCAGCGCTCAAGAGGCGAGTGCGAAACCTGAGCCGAGTCGAGTGACGCGATGACCCATGACTAATGTGGAGGCCAAAGTCTTTCCGATCGAAGTGCTGCGCGAATTCTCCGCTCGCGTGTTCATGCATTTTCATGTGCCCGAAAGCGATGCCATGCAAGCCGGCGATGTACTCGCCGCTGCGGACTTGAGAGGCATCGACTCGCACGGCGTGGCACGCATGAGCAGCTATGTCGACCTGCTCGGCGAGGGGCTAATCAATCCCAAACCGCAGATCAAGTTGGTGAGGTCGACGCCGAGCACTGCGAACGTTGATGGCGATAACGGCCTTGGTTTGGTCGTAGGCCCGCGCGCGAATCAGATGGCGATCGATATAGCGGAGAACGTCGGGTCTGGTTGGGTCTCGGTGATGAACACCAACCATTTCGGCATCGCCGGCTATTACGTTCTCAAGGCGGTCGCCTGCAATATGATCGGCTGGGCGATGACCAACTCCACGGCGCTCGTCGCGCCGTTGTGGGGCGTGGAGCGCATGCTCGGCACTAACCCGATTGCGGTCGCGTTCCCAGGCAAGAACGAGCCAGCCATCGTAATTGACATGGCCACGTGCACGGCTGCGTTCGGAAAAATCGAAATAGCCCAGCGAAAGGGAGAGAAAATCCCCTCTGGTTGGGCGATCGACAACCAGGGGCGCGTCACCACAGAACCGGCCGACGTTCTTGCAGGCGGAGCGCTATTGCCGCTAGGTTCGGATCGCGAGCGAGGTGGGCACAAGGGTTACGGCCTAGCAGTGATGGTCGACCTTTTGAGCGGCGCGTTGAGTGGCGCAAATTGGGGCCCGTTCGCTCCGCCATTCGCTCTTCGGCAGACAATTCCGACGCGCAGTGTCGGCAAAGGAATCGGACACTTCTTTGGCGCCATGAGGATCGACGGCTTCATTGATGCCGAGGCGTTCAAGTCGCAGGTGGACGAATACATCCGCGTTTTCCGCGCCACGAAACCCGCACCGGGTACCAGCGGTCCCCTGATTCCGGGCGACCCCGAGCGCGAAGCGGAACGAATCCGACGCGAGAAAGGCGTGCCCCTTGTGTTGTCTGTCGTCAAAGAGCTGCGCGGCATCTCTAAGAAAACAGGTATACCGTTCGACTGACGCCTTAGATATCCGGTAATGGTTAACCGCCCGGGATGAACTACGGGCTGACCTAGCCAGCCGCATCCGCCGAGCCCGACAAGTCCAAGTCGCCCGGGTGTCGCCCCGTTGGACCTGTTCCGAACTGAGACAGATGGCGTGCTGCGGCTTGAGTCTATCGGAAGACATTGAGAAGTCGGATGCGGACGAAAAGTGACGTGACCGGGGTTAAATCTGAAGGCCCCGACCAATTGCACAAGAAACTCGCGAGCCGGCGTTTCTGTCAAGGCGGCGGTTCTCGTTGACCCTCTGGCACAACCTTCGGCCCTAGGAAGTACTCAACAAAGATCTCTGAATGTTCCCACGCTGGATGCCGGGGTGCGCTGTTGAACACAGAGGAATGATTTCATGGCCTTCAGCAGTCTTACCGCAGTATCTTAGCTCAGTCGAGTGCCTCCTGCATTTCCCCCTCAGGTTATCGGCTATTTCGACGACGTGGGTTTAAGCAACTTTCCCTTCCGTACCAGGTTTTCATCGCGCGGCTCAACAAATGAAGAGCAAGAATCGTATCGATTTCTTTCCGGTCGAGGGGTGTGGTAGCGGAAACCTCGTTGATTTGCAGGCCGCGGCGCTAGAGGCGACAGCTAACGCTGTAGTGATCACCGATCAGACTGGAACGGTCATCTGGGTCAACTCTGCCTTCCAACAATTGACCGGTTACACGAGTGCGGAAATCCTGGGACAAAGCACGCGTGTATTCAAATCGGGCCAGAACTCCCAAGCGCTATATGAAGAGATGTGGCGAACCATTCTTGGGGGAGGGGCATGGCGCGGAGAACTCATAAATCGGCGCAAGGACGGTAGTCTTTACGACGAAGAAATGACCATTACCCCCGTACACGATGGCGGCGGAGAAATCACTCACTTCATCGCAATCAAACTGGATATTTCTATGCGCAGGCAAGCTGAGGCCAAGCATCTCTTGCTGACCGAACGGCTGTCGCTTGCTACCGCAGTTGCAAAGGCAGGTGTGTGGGAGTTGGATCTGGCCAGCAATGCGTTTACATGGGATGCTACGACATTTGAAATCTACGATTTCCAGCCTGTTGTTTCGCTCCCGTATGAAAAATGGGCTGCAGCAGTCTATCCCGAGGATCTGCCTGTAGTCGAAGCAGTATTGCGGAAATTAATCGACGAAAAGGGTCAGGGATCTACGGAATTCCGCATCGTCTTGGCAGACGGTGCTGTTCGAAATGTATCGGCGGTGGGAAAAGTGGTGCTCGATGAGCACGCGAACGTCACTCGAGTCCTTGGTATCTCCCGGGACCTCACCGAGAGTACTCGAATTGAGGAAGCGCTCTTGTTTAAAACTGCGTTACTGGAAGCTCAAACGGAGACAACAATTGATGGCATCCTAGTCGTCGACGAAGCCGATCGTATTGTTCTTGCAAACAAGCAATTTGGGCTTAACTTCGGAGTACCTGATGAACTGCTGAGCGCAGGAGACGATGTTAGTGTCCGCAAGTTTGTCACCGACAAAGTCGCGGACCCCGACGCCTTCCTCAAGACGGTCAAATATCTCAACAGCCATAGGGATGAGAAGAGCAGGGAGGAGCTCAGATTCAAGAATGGGAAGACGTTCGACCGATACTCAGCGCCTCTCGTAGACTCGACGAGACGATATTGGGGCAGAATCTGGTATTTTCGCGACATTACAGAACAAAAGAGAATGGAGGACAGACTCCGCCGACTCGCTGCCATCGTCGAATCCTCTGACGACGCGATCATCGGCAAGGCATTGGACGGAACCATCCAGACCTGGAACGGTGGTGCGGAGCGGATGTACGAGTACTCGGCAGCAGAGGTAATTGGAAAACCTATCAGCATTCTCTTTCCTCACGGGCAACCAGACGAGATTTCAACAAACCTGGAAAAAGTAAAGCGGGACGAAATAGTCATGCACTTTAAGACCGTCCGTGAGAAAAAGGGCGGCAAGCAAATCCAAATCGATCTTACCGTATCACCCATCTACGATGCGTCGGGAGGGGTGGTGGGTGTCTCGACGATTGCTCGCGATATTACGGAACGAGTCAAATCCGAAGAGCGCTTGCGATTGTGGTCCCGGGTCCTGGCTCAGAGTACCGAGGGCATCTTCGTATGCGACCCACAAGAGCGAATTCTGCTCGCCAACACTGCCTTCGAGCAATTGACCGGCTTCTCGACGGGCGAGGTTCTCGGTAAAACACCACGGATACTTCAGTCTGGACGTCAGGACCGCGCCTTCTATTCAAACATGTGGAAGAGTGTTTTGGAGACGGGGGCGTGGCGCGGCGAGATGTGGAATCGTCGCAAGAACGGGGAGTTCTATGTCGAGTGGTTGTCGATCAGCGCTGTCTACGATCACAAAGGCACTGTGACACATTACGTCGGGATCTTTTCTGACGTTACGGTTCGCAAGCAAGCAGAAGAGCGAATAGTACATCTAGCCAACTACGACGCGCTGACGGACCTGCCAAACCGAGTTCTCCTCATGGACCGGCTTAACCAGCTTACTAAGGCCGCCCAACGGAGGAAATCCAAGGTCGCGGTTGTTTTTATCGATCTCGATCGGTTCAAGGAAGTGAATGATTCCTTGGGCCACGATGCCGGTGACCTCCTCCTCAAGACGCTAGCCAAGCGGCTCTCTGATGCGGTGCGAGATGAGGACACGGTGGCCCGATTGGGGGGTGATGAGTTTGTGGTGGTTTTCCAAGGACTTCACGAGGCACAAGAGGTTACTTTGCTTGCGCAAAAGCTGCTTTCCTGCCTCGTACTGCCCGTAACACTGAACGGCTATGAGCTCACAGTCACAGCGAGTTTGGGCATCTCTCTTTATCCGGACGATGCAGCCGATGGACAAGGGATGATACGCAACGCCGATGCCGCGATGTACCAAGCGAAAGGCGCCGGGCGCAACGCCTTTCACTTCTACACGAGCGATCTGAACGATCGCGCTCTAGAATTACTGTCGATGGAGAACGCTTTACGCCGAGCTATTGAACGCCAAGAGTTCGTGCTGCACTATCAACCCCAGATCAACATCGGTTCCGGTGCTATCGTTGGGGCTGAGGCGCTAATCCGGTGGAACCATCCTGAGCTAGGTCTGGTCATGCCTGGTAAATTCATCTCCATTGCCGAGGAACGTGGACTGATCGTTCCCATCGGCAACTGGGTCATAGAGGAAGCGACACGTCAAGCTGGTGTCTGGCAAAACGCTGGGATATCCATCCCTATAGCCGTGAATGTTTCTGCGGTCCAATTCCGCCAAAAGGATTTTGTCGAGCAGCTCGCGAACAGCGTGAGAAAGCATGGAATAACACCGAGCCGCATTGAGCTCGAACTGACCGAGGGCATCATCATGCGCGATGCAGAAACGACAATTAAAATACTCGAAAGGCTACATGAGATAGGATTTCAGTTGTCAATCGATGACTTCGGCACCGGATTTTCTTCGCTGAACTATCTCCGTCGATTCCCCATCGACAAGATCAAGATCGATCGGTCATTCGTGTCCGACGTGACACAGAGCGAGAGCGCTGCGAGCATTGTAACCGCGGTCATCAGCCTCGCACAAAGTCTGAAGCTCAAGGTGATCGCCGAAGGAGTGCAGACGAAGGAGCAATTGGAAATACTGCGCGTGCAACGCTGTGATGACGCGCAGGGATTCTTATTCAGCCCCGCCCTGGTTTCTGGAGAGTTCGAGAAGCTGGTTTATGACTGGAAACCAAAGTATAGATCGGTCTATTGACAATCATATCGCGTAAGATCAGTGTCATCGAAGAAGCGGAATCAAATCCCCATAGCAACGATCAGCGCCGCGATTGTTGGTTAGCTTGGTCGCTGCCTATGGGTCATAAGAGAGACGTCTAGGAGAAAACCGTGGGGTCACATGGAACTGCTCGCAGTCTACCCTCGTGGCTGCATTAATTTCCCGTCGCGATGGGAGAGTCTGAGGAAGTCGAGCCAGCAAAGTCAGAGTTCTTCGCGCCGGCGGCGCGGTGGCGCGCGCGGTGGCTTTCGAGGAAGTCGAGCAACTCGGTCATGCCTTCTCCAGTCTTGGCGGAGAGCTTGAAGACTTGCATGCCAGGGCGGACGGCTTGGATGTTGTGTTTTGCCGCGGTTTCGTCGAATTCGACGGCGGCGGCGAGATCGGATTTGGTGATGATGGCGACGTCCGCGCTATTAAATATAGTCGGATACTTGAGGGGTTTGTCTTCGCCTTCGGTTACGGAGAGGAGCACAAAACGCAGGTCTTCGCCGAGATCGTAGGAGGAGGGGCAGACGAGATTCCCGACATTTTCAATAAAGAGCAGATCCAGATTGTTTAGATCCCAGCCTTCGAGAGCACTCTGGATCATGGCGGCTTCGAGATGGCAGACCGTGCCGGTGATGATTTGCTTCACTGGGGCGCGGCTGCGGGCCAAGCGAGCGGCGTCATTTTCGGTGGCCAGATCACCGACCAGGGCGGCTACCCTGTAACGGGGATAAAGAAGAGTCAGAGTTTTTTCGAGGAAGGCAGTCTTGCCCGAACCCGGGCTAGACACGAGACTGACGGCCAGCACGCCCGCTTGGCGGAAGCGCTCACGCAGAGCGCGAGCGATCACATCGTTGTACTTCAAGACATTTTTTCGCACTTCCACCAGGCGCGGCGTCTGCAGCGAATCGGAGCTCATTCGATGATCTCCAGCGCTACTACTTCCAATTCCTTTCCGTGCAGCACGGTGGGAGTCGGAGTGCCACATTCGGGGCAGCAAAACCACTGAATCGAGGAAACTTGCCGCGGCGCGTCACACTGGGGACAGAAGACCTCCACTGGGATTTCCTCGATCAGGAGATGGGAACCTTCGAGCGGCGTGGCCTCGCACGCCATCTCGTAGGAAGAAAGCAGCGCTTGCTTGACGACGCCGGACAAAAGCCCGAGACGTAGGTGTACAACTTGCACTCGCGCCGACCCGCGGCGTTCAGCTTCTTCCTGGGCCATTTCGACGATGCTCATGGCAATCGAGAGTTCATGCATTTGCTCGCCTCAGTTCAGACCCGAAGACCCGCTTCCTTCACTGCCGCGCGTGAACGCGACGTCGCGAAAGCAGCAAGTGCTGCTTGGCCGAGGCTGATTCCGCCATCGTTTGCAGGAACCACGTGATTTGTCCAAATCTGCAGCGGTTCGGCCTTTAAGAGATTTTTGAGATCGCGCAAAAGGAGATCGTTTTGAAAAACGCCGCCGGACATCGCCACAGTGTCGACTTCGTGCGCGGTGCACAACGCTGTGACGGCTGTGCTCAGGCCTTCGGCAATGCCCTGCTGGAAGCAACGCGCGATTTCGGCTTGGTTCCGGCCGCGGAGCCTGTCGCGGATGGCGCTTTCGAGCAGCGGACGGAAATCCAATTCGTTGTCGACAAATGGGAAAGGATAAGCGCCGGTTGTCGATGAGTGGGTGGCCAGCCGCTCTAGCCACATAGCGGCCTGCCCTTCGAAGGTGATTTCGCGCGTAAAGCCCAGCAGGGCTGCGGCGGTGTCGAAGAGGCGGCCAACAGAAATGGTGGAGAACGAGCGAAGACCTTTGTGCACCAGCAATGAAGCCTCTCGATAGCGGGCAGGAAATAGGAACGGAGGAGCGGTCAAATCCGGAAGGGGATCGAGTTGGGCGAGAAACCCGGCCGCCGCCTGCACTGGATTCGAAGCGGCGGCATCGCCGCCGGGTAGAGCCGCGGGGCGCAGATGCGCGATTAGGTCGAAGCCGTCGCGTACGCTGCCGACAAAGATCTCGCCACCCCAGATGGCGCCGTCGTCGCCGTAGCCGGTGCCGTCGAAACTGACGCCGACGACGCGTTTGTCCCATGCGCCGTGCTCGGCCAGTACGGACGCGATGTGAGCGCGATGATGCTGGACGGCGGTTTTTGCCGCTGAAGGAACGTCAGCGGCGTACCTCGTCGATGCATATTGAGGATGCGCGTCGTGCACGAGTATTAGTTCATCCGGATCGACTTCGTACATCGAAAGCAAATCGTGGATGGTTTCGCGGAAGGCGCAAAGCGATTCGTAATGATCCAAATCTCCGATGTGCTGACTGACGAAGGCTTGGCCGTCGACGACGAGGGTGATCGTGTTTTTTAGGTCCGCACCTAGAGCTAGGATGGGGCGAGCGGTTGGAATGGTGGCGACGGCGCTGGGGGCGTACCCGCGCGCGCGGCGAAGGATTGTGGGGCCGAAAGCTCCCACGCGAGCGACGGAATCGTCCACGCGGCGAGCTATGGCCCGCTCTCCGATCAGGAAACCGTCCGCGATGCCGGAGAGTTGTTGCAGTGCGTGTTCATCCCGATAGGCGATTGGCTCGCTGGAGCGATTCGCGCTGGTCATAACCAGAATTTCGGGAGCGCCCGCGGCAAAGAGCAGATGATGCAACGGCGTGTAGGGCAACATGACGCCGCGCTCGTCATTATCCGGGGCGAGCTCAGGCAGGTTGATCTTCGCCGGCGCAAGGACGATGGGCCTCGCGACGGAGTTCATCAATGCTTCGGCTTCGCGTGAAAGAACGATCAAGGTGCGAGCGACTTCGAGATTTCTGGCCATTACGGCGAAGGGCTTCTCTTTGCGATATTTTCTAACACGCAGCGCGCCGACCGCTTCTGCATTCTTCGCGTCGCAGGCCAGATGGTAGCCTCCGAGACCCTTGATCGCGACGATTTTGCCTGTTCGAAGGTAATGCACTGTGTTTTGGATCGCCTCGTCGTCGCCGGGTATAAGCTTTTCGCCTGCTCGAAAATAATAATGCGGGCCGCACGCGGGGCAGGCGACCGGTTGCGCGTGGAAGCGCCGGTTTGCAGGATCCCTGTACTCGTTGGCACACGGATCGTCCAAGACCCAGCGGGCCATCGTGGTGTTGGGACGGTCGTACGGCAAACTTCGAATGACGGTGTAGCGTGGACCGCAGTTCGTGCAGTTGATGTACGGGTAGTGATAACGACGATCCTGCCGGGTGAAGATCTCTTGCATGCAGTTCTCGCAAACCGGTAGGTCGGGCGAGATCCGCACGGTAGGCCGTCGCTTACGGGAGCTTTCGTGAATCGTGAATTCGGCAAGACCTTCTGCTTCGATGGGTTCGATGGACACGGCCGCAACCGCGGCGGCTTGCGGAGGTTGCGTCTTCATCTCCCGGAGGAAAGATTGGAGCGGGGCCTCTTCTCCCTCTAGATGAATCTCGACCCCTTCCGCGGCGTTTAGAACCCAGCCGTTTAGGCCGTTTGCACGCGCGAGGCGGTAGACGAACGGGCGGAAACCGACTCCTTGTACCACGCCGCTTACCTTAATCGAGTAGGCCTTTAGCATCGTGTTATTTTGCGACCACGCAGCCACGGCCCTGCCAACCGACCTGGATCACTTTCCCGTCTTCGACGAGGAGCGGCACGGTGAAAGGTGCTTGCGCCAGCGAGCGCATGCGCTCGCGCGCACTGCTGTCGGCTTCCACGTCGTATTCGGTGAACTCGCGACCCTTCCATTCAAGCCACTCGCGCATCTCGCTGGTGTAGGGACAACTTGAGGTTCCGAAGAGCGCCAAGTTAGGCACGGCTGAAGTCCTCCAAGGCTTCACGAATGACGTGGTAGATGGACGCCTGAATTTCCTGAATACGAGGGATGTAGTCGGAGCGGACGATCAAAGGAAAGTCGGCCAGGCCGCGACGCAGGACTTCTCCTCCGTCATAACCGAGGAGCGCCACGCTCAGCAGCTTTCTCTTTTTCGCCTCTTCGAGGGCCATCACTATGTTTTTCGAGCCGCCGCTGGTGGAGATGGCGACGGCGACGTCGTGGGGGCGAGCCTGGGCGATCAACTGGCGCTGGAAAATCAATTCGGTGCCGACATCGTTGGCAATTGCGGACAGATTCGCCGGCTCCATGGAGAGCGAAATGGCGGGGATAGGCACGTAGCCGTCTGGCGGCATGACACAGTCGATGGCCCAGTCATTTGCGTCGGTGGCCGATCCGCCGTTGCCGAAGATGATCAGCTTACCGCCTCGGTCCAGAGATTCGCGAATGGCCAAGACGGCGCCGCCGATTTTTTCCGCCTCTTCGTTCGCCACGTGCGTGCGGAGGAGCGCATCATCGCGCACTTTCATCTGAATGGAGGCGGCGGCTTCGGCGATGACATCGCACGTTTCCTGCTTCTCTTTGCCAAGAAAAGGATAGAGAAATCCGGCTTCGCCGACGTCGTGGCCTAATTCACGGCGCTCGAAGAAGACGTGCACGGTCTCCCAGAGCGTGTGATAGAGAATTTCGAT
>Ga0187855_10000574_pt1 | contig 31740 bp, 16 predicted proteins | sample June2016WEW_8_10_2_FD_132969 | JGI IMG/M metagenome (GOLD analysis project Ga0187855, IMG submission 132969) | Peatland microbial communities from SPRUCE experiment site at the Marcell Experimental Forest, Minnesota, USA - June2016WEW_8_10 | ecosystem: Environmental > Terrestrial > Soil >...
CGAGCCGGGGGTGATCCGGGTGGCGGTCGCCGGAGCGGCCGGGCGGATGGGGGAGACCGTCTGCCGGGCGGTGCAGGGCGCCGCCGACATGGAGCTCGTCGCACGCGCGGACCCGGCGCTGGGGACGACCGTGGAGCAGGCGCTCGCCGCCGGACCCGACGTGCTCGTCGACTTCACGATCCCGACGACCGCGCTGGCCAATGCGCGGCTCGCGGTCGCCGCCGGCGTGCACGTCGTGATCGGGACGACCGGCTTCGACCCCGCCGCGCTGCGGGATCTGCCCGGGGACGGCCACGTCTTCGTCGCGCCCAACTTCGCGATCGGCGCGGTGCTGATGATGCGCTTCGCCGCCGAGGCTGCACGCCACATGGCGAAGGCGGAGATCGTCGAGCTCCACCACGACCGCAAGCTCGACGCGCCCAGCGGCACGGCGGCTCTCACGGCGCGGCTGATGTCCGCGGCGAGTGGGGGAGCGGAGCCGCCAATCCACTCCGTGCGCCTGCCCGGGCTGGTCGCCCACCAGGAGGTGATCCTCGGCGATCTCGGCCAGACGCTGACGATCCGCCACGACTCGCTCGACCGCGAGTCGTTCATGCCCGGGGTGCTGCTCGCGGTGCGCCGGATCGCTGCGCTCGAGCAGCCGCTCACCGTGGGACTCGAGAGCCTCCTGTTCGCAGACGCGAGCGACATGGGATAATGGCCGCGATGGCGAACCTGGGAACGATTCTGACCGCGATCGTGACGCCGTTCGACACGCAGCTGCGCATCGACGAGGAGGCGTTTGTGGCGCTGATGCACCACCTCGCTGCGCACGGCTCGGATGGCTTCGTGGTGGCCGCGACGACTGGGGAGGCGGCGACGCTCACCGACGAGGAGCAGCTCGCGCTGATCGAGCTGGCGATCGCCGAGCGCCCGGCCGGCAAGACGATCGTCGCCGGTGCCGGCACCAACGACACGCGCCACGCGGTGCTGCTCACCGAACGGGCGAGCGCCCTCGGGCCCGACGCGATCATCTCGGTGACGCCCTACTACAACCGCCCCAGCCCGCTCGGCCTCAAGCGCCACTACGAGGCCGTCGCCGCGGCGACCGACCTGCCGATCATGCTTTACAACATTCCCATCCGCACCGGCATCAACATCGGACCTGAGCTGCTTGCCGAGCTCGCGCAGATCGACGGCATCGAGGCGGTCAAGCAGGCCAACGCGGATGAGCTGCAACAGATCGACGGTCTGCAGCTGTACTCGGGCGACGACAGCTCACTCGCGCGTACGCTCGACATCGGTGGCGCCGGCGGCGTCTGCGTAGCCAGCCACGTCGTCGGTGATGAGATGCGGCGGATGGTCGACGAACCCGAGCAGCGCGCCGCGATCGACGCCTCGCTGCAGGACGTCTACCACACGCTGTTCCTCACCTCCAGCCCGACCTGCACGAAGGCGGCGCTCAACCTGCTCGGTCACCACGTCGGCGGCGTGCGGCTGCCGATAGTCGAGGCCACCCCCGAGGAGTTGGCGCAGGTAAAGGCGATGCTCGTCCGCCATGGTCTGCTGCCAGACGGGGACTCGGGCGCCGGCGCTGGCTCGATCGCGGCCGGGCGTACTGCGTCATCATCGACAGGCGCGGGCGTTCCGTCATCCGCACGCGCGCAAGAGCACGCGTGAGCGCTTCGTTGCGCGTCCTGCCGCTCGGCGGCCTGGGCGAGATCGGCAAGAACATGACCGTCGTCGAGCACGACGGGCGGATCGTCGTGGTCGACGTCGGCCTGCGCTTTCCGACCCCGGAGATGGTGGGGATCGACCTTGTGCTGCCCGACTTCTCCTACCTGCGAGAGCGCGCACGCGAGATCGAGGCGATCATCGTCACGCACGGCCACGAGGATCATCTCGGGGCGCTGCCGTGGGTGCTGCGCGAGTTGGGCCACCAGAACGGCGGCGAGCTGCCGCCTGTGTATGGGGGGCCGCTGACGATGGCGATGGCGCGCTCCAAGCTCGAGGAGCACAAGCTGCGCGACGTCGAGCTCAACGACGTGGCGCCGGGCGAGGTGCTCGAGCTGGGGCCCTTCTCGATGGAGATGGTGCACATGACCCACTCGATCCCCGACTCAAGCGCCGTGGCGCTCGGCACCGAGCTGGGGACGGTGCTGATCACCGGCGACTACAAGTTCGACCAGACGCCCGTCGACGGCCCGCCCGCGGACGTCTCGCGCCTGGCGGAGCTGGGACGCGAGGGGGTGCTGCTGCTGTGCGGCGACTCGACCAACGTCGACCGCCCCGGCTTCTCGCCCTCGGAGTCCGGCGTCGGCCCCCACCTGGAGGAGGCGTTCGCGCGCTGCGAGGGGCGGATCGTGGTCACGAGCTTCGCCTCCAACATCCATCGCGTGCAGCAGGTCGTCGACGCCGCCGAGGCGCTGGGGCGCAAGGTCGCGCTGGTCGGGCGCTCGATGCGCAAGAACGTCGGCATCGGTCGCACGCTCGGCCACATCGAGGTCCCGGACGGGATGCTGGTGGGGGTGCGGGAGATCGAAGACTTCCCCGACGAGCGGATCGTGATCATCTCCACCGGCTCCCAGGGCGAGCCGCTCTCTGCCCTGCGGCGGATGGCCTACCGCGACCACCCGCAGGTGCAGCTGCGCGGCGGCGACACGGTGATCTTCTCGGCCACCCCGGTGCCCGGCAACGAGCGCGCGGTCAACGAGACGATCGACCGCCTCTACCACATCGGCTGCCACGTGGTGACCCCGGCAGACGCCCCGGTGCACGCCTCGGGGCACGGCTACGCCGAGGAGGTCAAGCTGATGCTCAACCTCGTGCAGCCGCGCTATGTGATGCCCTTCCACGGCGACTTCAAGCGGCTGCGCCTGCACGCCCAGCTGGCTGAGGCGGTGGGGGTCGCGCCGGAGGACATCTTCCAGGGCGAGAACGGCCGGCCGCTCGACGTCGATGAGCGCGGCGCGCGCTTCGGCGAGCACGAGCAGTCGGGGATGATCTTCGTCGACGGCGTGGAGATCGGCGACATGGCCGACGTGGCGCTGCGCGACCGGCGTATGCTCTCAGCCGACGGGATCTTCATCGTGGTCGCCACGATCGCCGAGCAGGACGGCCACTCGGTAGCCGACCCGGAGGTGATCTTCCGCGGTGTCCCCTTCCTCGATGAGGCCGGCCGCCTGGTGGAGGAGATCCGCCTCACGGTCGAGGAGTCGCTCGACCGCGCCGCCAAGGAGGAGATCCGCGAGGTCGACCTGATCCAGCAGACGCTGCACGACGACCTAGCTCAGCTGGTCTACGACCGTTTGAAGCGGCGCCCGATGGTGCTTCCCGTCGTCGTCGAGGTCTGAGGCCAGCGGCAGCCGCACGACGAAGCGCGCGCCGTGGGGCGTGACGTTCTCGAGCGTCACCGCGCCGACGTGCGACTGGGCGACGGCGCGCACGATCGCCAGGCCGAGGCCGAACGAGCCGCCACGGTCGCCCGCGCCGCGCACGAAGCGCTCGAACAGGGTGGGGGCCAGCTCGGGAGGCACGCCGGGGCCGTTGTCCTCCACGGTGAGCACAGCGTCCGAGCCCGCAAGCCCAGTGGAGGCGCGGATCGCGGTGCCGGGCGGGGTGTGGCGCACGGCGTTCTCAATCAGGTTGAGCGTCAGCCGGAAGAGCTCGTCGTGGTCGCCCTCGACGATCGCGGGTTGGGCGTCGATCGAGAGCTCGTGCTCGCCACTGAGGGGGCCGAGCTCGGCGGCGGCGTCGAGCACCACCTGCCCGAGGTCGACCGGCTGGCGCGGGGCGGCGCGACCGACGTCGCTGCGCGCGAGCAGCAGCAGGTCGGCGACCAGCCGGCGCATGCGCCGCGAGGAGCGCAGAGCAGAGCGCGCCGCGTCGCCCTCGTCGCCGTGCAGGGATTCTGCGAGCAGCTCGAGGTTGGCGAGCACCGAGGTGAGCGGCGTGCGCAGCTCGTGCGAGGCGTCGGCGACGAAGCGGCGCTGGCGGTCGAGCATCGCCTCGGTCGCGGCGTGGGCGTCGTCGAGCGAGTGGAGCATCCCCTGCAGCGTGCGGGCCAGCTCCGCGACCTCGTCGTCTGCCTCGGGCTGGGGGATCGTGGCGCTGGAATCTTGCGTGCGCGCGATCTCCGCCGCGGTCGAGGTGAGCGTCGCGATCGGCTGCATCGCGCGGCGGGCGATAGTCGCCCCGGCGAGTAGCGCGAGGCCGGTGCCGGCGAGCGTGCCGAGCACCAGCAACAGCTCCACACGGGCGATCGTCGGCTGCACGTCGGAGAGCGGGCGAGCGTACTGGATCACGACGTAGCCGCCGGTCGACAGCAGCTTCGCGCGTGACTCGACGCGGTAGCCATCAACGTTTTCGCCCCTTGTGAGGCCGGCGATCCGGCCGTTGGGAGGGTCGAGTTCGGGGGCATGGGGGGTGTTTTCGATCACGCTCGCGGAGGTGGAGAGGATCACCCTGATGACGGCGTGCTCGGGAGCCGCGTATTCGTCAATGTTCGGATTGACCACGAGGTGGTCGTTGCGACCCACCGAGATCTGCAGCAGGCTGGCGAGATTGTCGGCGGAGGCGGCGACTTCGGTGTTGAAGTCCGAGCGGATCCGGTGCACGGTCAGCGAGCCGACGACCAGCGCGAAGCCGCACAGGATCACGAACGTCAGCAGCGCCGAGGCGAGCGCCAGGCGCGTGCGGATCGGCAGACGGTCGAAGGCCGCCGAGACGCGCGCGAGCAGGTTGGCCGCGGCACGCCTCATCGCCGGGGCGGGACCGTCAGCGGGTGCTCAGGCCCTGAGAACGTAGCCGGCTCCCCGGATCGTATGCAAGAGACGAGGCTCACCTTCGGCCTCGAGCTTGCGGCGCACGTTGGAGACGAACACCTCGATCGTGTTGGTCTGCGAGAAGGGGTCATAACCCCACACCTCATCCAGCAGCCGCTGGCGGGAGATCACGATCCGCTCGTTGCGCATCAGGTACTCGAGCAGTTCGAACTCACGCTGGGTGAGCTCGATCCCGCGCTCGCCGCGCACCACCTCGTGGGTATCGGCGTTGAGGGAAAGGTCACCCACGCGTAGTGGAGCCGAACCACGGGGCGGGCGGCGGCGCAGCAGCGCGCGCATCCGCGCCAGCAGCTCCTGGCGCTCGAAGGGCTTGACGAGGTAGTCGTCGGCGCCGGCGTCGAGCCCCTCCACGCGCGACTCCAGCGCGTCGCGGGCGGTGAGGATCAGGATCGGCACGTCGTCCTGCTCGCGCAGGCCGCGGGCGACGTCGATGCCGTCGACCTTCGGCAGGCCGAGGTCGAGGATCACGAGGTCGGGCACGAAGCTGTGGGACTGCTCGAGGCCGGCGGCGCCGTCGAGGGCGATCCGCACCTCGTAGCCCTCCATCCGCAGCGAGCGCTGCAGCGCCTGGGCGATGTCCTCGTCGTCCTCGACCACGAGAACTCTGGGTGCGCGGGCAAAATCGTTCATGTGGGTTACCTGTGTATCGATTTGTACTAAAGCGATGGTAAGGCTTTTTGGTGGCGTCGCATTGACACCGGGCGATGGTGGTATCCCGATGGCGGGCGCTCGCCGGCCGCGGCGAGGCAGGGTCTGAGGCTCCGGCGTCGAAGTTGCGGGGTGGATGGCAGGCACACGCACGCGCAGCACCCGCCGAGCGCCGGCCGCTCGCGGTTCGACCAAACGCAGATCGGCCGGTAAAGCTCGCAGCCGCCAGCGGCGGCGCAGCTCGGGCTGGCCGCCACCGTGGTGGCCGCCGCGACTGCCGCGGCTGGACGAGCGCCAGCGTGACGTATTGGCGCTCGCGCTGATCGCCCTCGGCGTGTTCATGGGCGTGGTGCTGTACGGCAGCGGCGACGGCGGGCGCCTGGGGCACGCGCTCGTGGTTGCGCTCGGCTGGAGCGTGGGCCGCGCCAAGGTGCTGGCGCCGATCGCGCTGGTCGGCGCCGGTACGGCGATGCTGATGCGCCCGGTGCTGCCGGCGATGCGCCCGCTGCTGGCCGATCGCAGATCGGTCGGCAGCCTCTGCCTGTTCGCTGCGATCGTGCTGGCGCTCGCGGCGGGAACGCTGGGCGTGAGCTCGGGCCAGGGCACCCCCGCCTCGCACTGGTCATCCATCTACTTGCAGGCGCACGGCGGCGCGGGCGGGCAGGCGCTCTATGAAGCGGCGCACCGACTGGTGCAGCAGGCTGGCGTGGACATCCTCGTCGTGTTCCTGCTGGTGGTGGCCGGGATCCTGCTGACCGGCGCCTCGCTGGCGGCGGTGCTGCGGGCGACCGGCAGCGGCATGGTCGACAGCACGCGGATGCTGAAAGCGCGGGTCGCGGCCGATCGCGGAGGGGCCGGCGATTCGTCGCGGGCACTGGCGGCCGACCCGATCGAGGAGCGCACGCCGCTTGAGACCCTCCTGCCCCCCGAGCCCGAGCCGGGGAAGCTGGTGGTGCGCGCCACCCACGTGGAGGCCCCCTCGTTGGACGGCGACGGTCCGCTGGAGCCGGTCGACCCGTGGGCCGACGAGGAAGTCGAGGAGGGGCCGCCGGAGCTCGACCCCGAGCCGGAGGAGCTGCCGCCGGCCGCCGAGGCCGGGGAGGAGGCGGAGCAGATCCCCGGCGTGGGCGCCTTGAGCCCCGACGACCTCACCCCCCAGGGCCGACTGCGCGAGCACATCACCGACGACCCGAACTTCGAATGGCACCTGCCGGAGGCGACCAAAGTGCTCTCGCGCTCCAGCGCCGAGCAGTCGCGCCCGGACACCGCCGGGCAGGAGCGCACCGCCGCCAACCTGGTCGAGGCGCTCGGGCACTTCGGCGTGCAGGCGAAGGTGATCGGTACGGTCGCCGGCCCGCACATCACCCGCTACGAGCTGCGCCTCGCGCCCGGGACGAAGGTGGCGAAGGTGACGCAGCTGAAGGACGACCTCGCCTACGCGCTGGCTGCTACCGACATTCGCATCCTCGCACCGATCCCGGGCAAGCAGGCGGTCGGGGTGGAGGTCCCGAACGCGCGCCGCAAGATCGTGCGCCTCGGCGACGTCTACCAGGAGCCCCCCAAGGATTGGTCGCCGCTGACGGTGTGGCTGGGCAAGGACGTGGCGGGCAAGGCGATCGGCGCCGACCTCGCGAAGATGCCGCACCTGCTGGTGGCAGGTACGACCGGCGCGGGTAAGTCGGGCGCGATCAACGCGATGCTCGCGAGCGTTTTGCTGCGCGCCAGCCCGCACGAGCTGCGACTGGTGCTGGTCGATCCCAAGCAGGTCGAGCTCAACCACTACGAGTCCATCCCCCACCTCCTCACCCCTGTGATCACCAGCCCGCGGATGGCCGCCAACGCGCTCCAGAACCTCGTGCGGGAGATGGAGCAGCGCTACGGCACGATGTCACTGGCGCGCACGCGCAGCCTGCCCGAGCTCAACAAAGCGCGCCAAGCGCGGGGCGAGCCCCCTTTGCCCTACATCCTCTGCGTGATCGACGAGCTTGCCGACCTGATGATGGTCGCGCCCGCGGACGTCGAGGACTCGATCATCCGCCTCGCGCAGAAGGCCCGCGCGGTCGGCATCCACCTCGTGCTGGCAACGCAAAGCCCGCGCGTGGATGTGATCACGGGCATGATCAAGGCCAACGTGCCCTCGAGGATCGCCTTCGCGGTGAGCTCGCAAACCGACTCGCGCGTGATCCTCGACCAGAACGGCGCCGAGTCGCTGCTGGGCCAGGGCGACATGCTGTTCAGCCCGGTCGGCTCCTCACGCCTGCAACGCATCCAGGGCGCCTACATCGACGAGCCGCAGATCGCGAAGCTGACCGATTTCTGGCGCAGGCAGGGAGAGCCGGAGCTGCGCGAGGAGTTGCTGGAGGAGGTCGAGTCAGCCGCTAAGGAGGGGGGGGAAGGGGGGGCAGATGACTTCGACCCCGACGAGGATCCGCTGCTAAAGGACGCGATTGCGCTGGTGGCGGAAATGCAGACGGCCTCGACCTCGATGCTGCAGCGCCGGCTGCGCCTCGGCTACACGCGCGCGGGCCGGATGATCGACATGCTGGAGCGCCGCGGGGTGATCTCCGGCTACGAGGGCTCCAAGCCCCGCCAGGTGCTGATAGCAGAGGCTGACGTGCCGCGCGTGCTGGCCGCCCTTGAGGAGCGGGCGGTCAACTAGTGAGCGGGGGGAGGGCAGGCCCGGGGAGGGCAGGCCTCTACTCCCCCTCCCGGACAGCGCTGGGTTAGCCTACAGCCGATGCCTGAGATCGGAGCAACATTTGGCGGTCCCCCTCCCGGTGGCGCGCGTGCCTGAGATCGGCACGACGCTGCGCGAGGCGCGGATGCGCTCGCGGATCGACGTCTCGGAGATCGAGGCGCAGACGAAGATCCGCGCGAAGTACTTGCGCGCGCTGGAGAACGAGGAGTGGGACCTGCTGCCGGGGCCGACCTTCGTCAAGAGCTTCCTGCGCACCTACGGCAACGCGCTCGGCCTCGACGGCCGCGCGCTGGTCGAGGAGTACAAGCTGCACTACGAGCACCCCGGCGATGGGATCGAGCCGATCCAGCAGCAGACGGTCTCGTCGCCCCGCCGCGCCCGTCAGCGCGCCGGCGGGGCGACGCGTCGCGGCACAGGGGCGCCGCCGCCGCGCAGCGGCCCCTCACGTGTCTACATGGCGGCCGTGGGCGCCGTGGGCATCGTGATCGTGCTGCTGGTGTATGCGCTGCTCTCGGGCGGCAGCTCGCCCTCCAACAAAGCCTCGGCAACGATCCCGGTGACCAGCGCGCGCGGCACGCACCCCAAACGGGTTCACCGCGCGCACCCCACCGGCACAGCGAACGCGACGGCGACGCTGGCCTCGCTGAAGGTGGAGCCGAGCGGGGACGTGTACGTCTGCCTGATCGGCGACGGCGGGCGCAAGCGGATCCCCGGCGTGACCCTGACCCCGGAAAGCCCCGAGCCGATCTACCACGCGCGCCGCTTCGAATTGACGCTCGGCAACAATGCCGTGACGCTGATCGTGAATGGCAAGCCGGTGACCGTGCCGGCCTCCTCGGGCGCGATCGGCTACGCGATCACCCGCACGGGGATGCGCACGCTGGTGGAAAGCGAAGCGCCGACATGCAAGTGAGAGTGATGGTGAGCTGGTGAGCGCGCGCGCTGGCATCGTCGTTACCGGCACCGAGGTGCTGAGCGGCCGTGTGGCCGACCGCAATGGCCCGTGGCTGGCCGAGCGCCTGGAAGAGCTCGGCGTGGACCTGGCGGAGATCGCGATCGTCGGCGACCGCCGCGAGGATCTGCTCGCGACGTTGCGCCATATGGCGGAGCAGCGCTTCGACGTGGTGCTGACCAGCGGCGGACTCGGCCCCACCGCCGACGACCTCACCGCCGAGGTCGTGGCCGAGCTGCAGGGACGCGAGCTGGTGTGGGACGAGCCGCTGCAAGAGCGGATCGAGGCGATCGTCGCGCGCCTCGGCGCCCGCTGGCGCAACGTCAGCGCCGAGGCGATGCGCCTGGGCGCGCGCAAGCAGGCGACGATCCCGGTCGGCGCGACCGTGTTGGAGCCGGTTGGCACCGCCCCGGGTCTGGTCGTGACCCCCGCCGAGGACAAGACCGGCCCTACAGTCCTCGTGCTGCCCGGCCCGCCGCGCGAGCTGCAGCCGATGTGGGAGGGGGCCGTGCGCGATGACTTCCGCGCCGCCGGCCCGCTGCGCGAGGCGCTGGCGGGTGCCACCACCTACCGCCGCCGCACGCTGCGCCTGTTCGGGATACCGGAGTCGGAGATCGCCGAGACGCTCAGGGCGAGTGAACAAGAGGGCGTGGAGCTGGAGCGCCTGGAGATCACCACCTGCCTGAAACGGGGCGAGGTGGAGGTCGTCACGCGCTACGAGCCCGACGCGCAGCCGATCTACGACGAGCTGGTGGCGGCGGTGCGCGAGCGCCACGTCGAGCAGCTCTTCTCCGAAGACGGCAGCACGATCGACGAGCAGGTCGCGGCACTGCTGCGGGGAGAGCGAGGCGTGCCCGCGCGCACGATCGCCACGGCCGAGTCGTGCACGGGAGGCCTGTTCGCGGCGCGCCTCACCGACCTCCCCGGCGCCTCGGCCTACATGCGCGGCGCGATCGTCGCCTACGCCGACGACATCAAGGAAACCCTCGCGGGCGTTCCCACCGCACTGCTGGAGCGCCACGGAGCCGTCTCCCTCGAGGTGGCGGAAGCGCTCGCCAAGGGAGCGCGCAAGCGCCTGGAAGCGGACGTCGGCGTGGGCATCACCGGCGTCGCCGGCCCCGACGGCGGCACCGAGCAGAAGCCGGTGGGCACGGTCTGCCTGAGCATCGTCGCCCCCGAAGGCTCGCGCTCGCGCGCGGTGACGCTGCCGGGCGGCCGCCAGGACATCCGCGAGCGAGCCACCACGGTAGCGCTACACCTCGTGCGCCAGCTGCTGGCCCCAAAAGCCAATATCTGAGCCATTTTCCCGTGCTGCACGCCGCCGCCGTCGGACACCAACGGCGACCCAAAACTTATCTACACATCTGTCCCGACATGTGGTATAGTACTCGCGCGGTTTCGAAATCTGACCTCGTCAAGAGAGACGCTTGATGGTTCGAGGACTAGGCACTGCATTTACATAGTGCCGGCACCACGGCGTTGCCGTAAAAAGACGGCGTCCGGGTACTGGATTACCCACCCTCTACTGCAAACACGAGAAGTCGACGATGTCCGAGCGGGACTCTGTCACGTGTGTGGCAGGCTTCAGCGAGGTTGCTTCATACAAGTCATGCAGGAAGCCAAATAGCGTCAGAAGCCGTGGCGTCTCGTTGTAACAGCGAGCGCCTGGCATTAATCAGCTTTACCCAAAAACGAAGCAAGGAAGTCGAAGACGCCGTACCCCCGGGCATTTCGCCAAGCAGACGAGCGCCCGGGAACGGTGGCCTTTACTTGAGAATGCAGTACCGAAGTCGATAGTTGCCGGGCGCCTTGGTGGCCCGCCCCTGTGAAGGCGGGCGCCAGGGCACCGGTTTGATCTACCTAAATGGAGTTGTTGTTATGCAGTACTACACATGCAGGTTGGTAACGATGGGTATGTTCAAAATCCAAACCAAGGAGCACTTAAAATGAAGTTGTTCAAGATCATGGGGCTGTGCTTCGTCGCCGCAATGGCGCTGAGCGCGGTTGTGTCGGCGTCTGCGTCGGCTACGAAAAACCCGAAATGGGCGCTTTGTGAAACGAGAGGGCCGAACAACGGCCAGTGGGGTAATGCTAGCTGTACTGAACTAGGTGGGAATAAGAGTCACGAAACCAGATTACTTCTTACGGAAAATGAAACCAGAGTAATCACGGCTGTAGCAAACGGAGTGCAGAAGCTGAGTTCGTCAACAGTCACCATACTATGCCAGACGCTAAAGCTGGCTAGTAGTTCTAAGTTGATAGGCGGTGAACCTGCGGGAGATTTAGAGATAATAATATATGAAGAATGTACAGTTGAAGGTCACACAAAATGCAAAGTAAGGAGTAAAGGAGCGGCCTTCGGCACAATAGAAACAAAAGATCTGAAATCATTGATTGGCTATAAGACGGAAGCTGCTGAGATAGCCGAAAATCTTGGAGAAACGGTAACCGTCTTCAAACCAGAGACTGGCTCAACATTCGTCATATTGGAAATGGAAACCGAATGCCCATCGTCAAAATTGGAAAAAATAGAACTGCCAGTTATCGGCGAAGTGGTATGTGAAAACATAGGTAACGAACACCTCGTAACTCACGAAATCAACTGCCCTGCTACGGCACAGAAAACCTATTGGCTGCAATCAGGAGGGTCGCCAAAAGAAGAAAAAATCGCCAAAATGGAACTAGGAGGAGTCGCTTCTACCTACACGGGTAAATCAAAGATAAGCCTTGGAGGTAGCCAGCTGGGTCAAGCCTTCTGGATGGGCTAATGTTATCGGAAGGATGATAATTAAGATATAGGTTCGTATGGTGTGGGGCCTCAATGATGTGGCCCCACACCACTAGATCTGGGTGTGGAGATCTAATGTCCCAGTGCAGCCTGATCAGGGAGGGGTAATGCCGAATAGTATGGCTTCGATTAGCGCAGTTGTGGTAGCTGTTGTGATGTCTTTGTTGGCCTCAGGCCCGGCAATTGCTGCGGGCGACGCCTCCACCCTGCCGGGAGAAAGTTGCTCAAACGAAGCGCTTGGTGGCTTCAGGCCGTACCTACCGGACTGTCGCGCGTATGAGATGGTGACGCCGCCATATAAGGACGGAAACAGCAATATGCAGGTGCAGGCGGTGGCAAGCGAAGGTTCGCACGTGATTGTCAGCTCGCTCAGCGCGTTCGCGGGTACCGAAAGCGATCCGCTTGATGCAATTGCCGGCGCTATGTATGAATTGACGCGCACCAGCGCTGGCTGGGAGGCATCGTCCGTAACGCCGCCCACATCGCTTTCTTCCAACGCACACATGTTTGGTGTCAGCGCTGACGCAAGCAAGGTGCTGTGGGAAGTGATCGGTACGCCAAAGTCGGTTTACTCGACCAATCTCGATTTGCGTGAACAAGATGGCTCGTTTGTTGAGGTTGGCCCGTTGATTGCCCCCGGGGGAGCGGGTGGACCCTCAGCAGGTAAGAGCGGGGGAGGCGAGAACGAATTTGTCGGGTTCGCCGGCGCATCGGACGATCTCTCTCATGTGCTCTTCACGATCTTCGCGATCCACCCCGAATTCTTGTGGCCGGGCGATACGACGACCCCAGGAGCAGTGACGAAGTCGTTGTACGAGTATTTGGGTACTGGGAACAAGCAGCCGATGCTGGTGGGAGTCGACGGCGACGGTCATCTAATCAGTGACTGCGGGATCTACTTGGGCTCTACCGAACCAGGAGGGCGCGACACTTACAATGCGATGTCGGCAGACGGGGAAACGGTGTTCTTCACCCCAAGCAGTCACGAAGAAAGCGGATGCGAACCGGCTACTACGGCGCCTGAAGTGGATGAACTGTACGCGCGGCTCGACCAGATCCAGACGATCGCGATCTCCGAGCCCCCGCCCAGTGCTTGCAAGGTGTGTCAAACGTCGGTCAGGCAGAAGGCGATATTCCAGGGTGCTTCCGAAGATGGATCAAAGGTCTTCTTCCTGACGGAACAGGAACTGTTTGCGGGGGATATCGGCAAGAGTCTCTACGAGTACGACTTTGACAATCCAAGCGAAGAAAAGATCGTGCGGGTCTCGGGCGGGGCGCCAGGCTATGAATCGCTGGATCCGGAAGTGGAGGGTGTGGCGCGGGTGTCGGAGGATGGATCGCACGTGTACTTCGTCGCTAGGGGAGTACTTTCCGGCATGAATTCGGAAAAAAAGTCGCCGGTGGTGGGCGCCAACAACCTGTATGTATTCGAGCGCGACGACGCGTATCCGAGTGGGCACACGGCCTTTATTGCCACGCTCTCCTCTGAGACAAAGGCCGAACTGGAAGCAGATGAGACGCTCTGCATGGCGCTAGAAGGCGAAGAAAAAGAAGAATGCGAACGAGCGTCTAAAAGGGAATTTCAAGAACGAAACGGGGCGGATTCTGGCGACTGGAGCCAAGAAGACAGTCGGCCTGTGCAGGCGACGCCTGAAGGCCGCTTTGTCGTGTTCGAGAGCAGCGCCGGTCTGGCTGGGAACGCGGGCGGACTGCAGCAGGTGTTCGAGTACGACTCGCGTACGGAAAAGCTCGTGCGCGTCTCGATCGGCGCGGCTGGGTATTCGGCCGGAGTTGCAAGCGCGAGCCTACAGTCGTCGTCGATTCACACCCAGGCGTATGGCGAACAGTCTGCACCTGCGCAGAGGACGACCGACCTGGCAGTCTCGGCGAACGGCTCGCGTGTCGTCTTCTACAGCATGGCCGCGTTGACGGAAGGCGCGGACGCGGGCGCCCTGAACGTCTATGAGTATCAAAGCGAAGGCTCCGAAGGCTCGATCGCCAATGGCGACGTCTATCTGATCAACCCGGACGCGTCGAAGACGGAAGGGATCGGCCTGGATGCATCGGGAGTCGACGCGTTCTTCATAACCGCGAACCCACTGGTTTCTGCCGATGTTGATACGCAGATCGACTTCTACGACGCGCGCGAAGACGGCGGGTTCCCGATTCCGGTCGTGCCGACAGCATGCTCGAGTGAAGCATGCCAGGGCGAACCGAGTTCCTTGCCGGAGTTCGGTCGACCCGCCAGCATCGGTTTGACCGGGTCGGGCAACCCCATGCCCCCGCCGCTGACGACGCTCGAAGCACCTTCTGCGCCGACGCCGAAATCGGTGAAATGCAAAAAGGACTACACCAAGAAGAAAGGCAAGTGCATACGGAAGAGAGAGAAGAAATCCAAAGCGCCAAGAGGCGACCGGAGGGCTAAGTAGATGTCTAGTGACAGGCAGTCGCAGCCCAAGACGGCGACCAAACTCATTGACCCGCTGTCACCATTCACAAGAGATGTAGCTATATTTAAGCTCTTGTCCTTCCTGTTGCCGGTGGTCGCGGCAATTCTTGCGCTCGCGGTCTCGTCGGCCTCGGCAGCGGGAGCGGTTTCGTGGGCGATCCGAGGAGTGCCTGAGCCCACGCGGTTCTCCCCCAACGACGCGGTGAGATGCAAGAAGGAAAGCCGTGATTGCGACAGGTATCAGCTGCTGCCGATGAACATCGGCAGCGCGGAAGCCAGCGGGGCGATCGTCGTCAAAGATAAGCTGCCTGCTGGTCTTGTCCTTGCGCAGGAACCGGAAAGCAAGAAGAACGCTTGGACTTGTGCGGGAAATTCCGGCCGCACTGAAGTGAGATGCACCTATGATTATGAAGAAGGCGGGCCGATTGGAGAGGCTCAGGCTACGCAGCCGATCACGGTCTATGTGACGGCGCCGCCGAGCTCATCAAGAGAAGGGGAAATGCTGAAGAACGAAGTGTCGATCGAAGGCGGAGGGGCGACCACGGTTACGTCCACGAGCGAGAGCACGCTTATCAGCTCGCAGGCGCCGATGTTCGGTAGTGAATTCACGTTCGAAGTGGGCGATGAAGAAGGGACAGCCTCTACGCAGGCAGGAGGTCACCCGTGGCAGGTCACCGCGAGCCTGGAGGTTCCCACCGTCGAATTGGCGTCGCCGCCGATAGGTGCAGAAGATACGCTCTTTGGGCCTGTGGAAAGCTGGAGGAGCGCCTCGGTTGAATTGCCTCTGGGCTTCCTAGGAGACCCGCAGGCGAGAGCAAAGTGCACCGAGAGCCAGCTCGAAGGCAGCGGATGTCCGGAAGCGAGCGTCGTGGGAGCGATTGAGGCGGGCACCGAGGTCACATCAGATGAATTTGCGCGTTCGCGAGAAGGGTTCACGTCGCCAATCTACAACATGGTACCGGAGGGCGGATACCCGGCAGAGTTTGCGGTTGCGGTCAACACCGATTCCATCTACATGTACGCGAGCGTGGTGCACGGAGCAGGCGGCTATCGGTTGCGCATCGCGGTACCCGGACTGCCCGGCGGCAATGTCGGGGCATTCGGCACGGTGCTCACCTTCTACGGGGATCCAGCGCGGGTTGGAGGCGAATCGTCGAGTGGGGCATTCCTGACGAACCCAACGCATTGCAGCACCGAACCGGACAAGGCGCGGGCCGAAGTGGAATCATGGGGTCGTCAGGGCCAGAAGGTCTCCAGCGAAGCGACTGTCTATCCGCAGCTGAAGGGTTGCAACCTGCTGCAGTCGCAGTTCGATCCCACGGTCTCTATGGGCCCGAGTGAAGCGGGTGCTGGGCCGCAACAGGAAGGGACCTCGCAGGCCGACACGCCATCGGCCTACAGTTTCGACCTGACGAGCCCGCAGAAGGAAGGCTTCGAAGAACTCGCGACCCCCGAGTTGAAGAATGTGACCGCGGCGCTGCCTGAAGGCGTGTCGGTCTCCCCGTCCGCCGGGTATGGCCTCGTCGGTTGTGACGCCGAAGGCGCCAATGGGATCAACATCTCGGGGCTGGACTCCGAAGAAGTCGGCCCAGATGGCCTCGAGCGCCCGGCGAAGGGCAAATGTCCGGAAGGCTCGACGCTCGGCACTGTGGACGTCTTCACGCCCGACCTGCCAACTCGCTGTGGCGGCGAAGGGCAGGCGGCCTGCAACGAACCCGACGAAGCGGCGCCGTTGCAGGGCCACGTGTACCTTGCGCAGCCTGAATGCGGTGGCCCAGGCCAGCCTGCGTGTTCCAGCGCGTACGCGGAAGGCAGGGGCGGCCTCTCCGGCGAAGGCAGGCTGTTCGGCCTCTACATCGAAGTGGAAGGCTCGGGGGTGATCGTCAAGCTGCCGGGCACGGTCTCGGCCAACCCCGTCACGGGCCGACTACAGGCGACCTTCAAGGAAAACCCGCAGTTCCCGTTCAGCGAGCTGAAGCTCCACCTCCACGGTGGTCCGAGGGCACCGCTCGCCAATCCACAGACGTGCGGCTCCGTGGCCACCGAATCGATGCTGACGTCGTGGGCCGGGCAGGAAGTTTCGCTGGTCGCCGAACCCTTCAGCATCGACTGGGACGGACACGGCGGAGCCTGCCCCGCCACGATGCCGTTCAAGCCCGGGTTTGACGCGGGCACGGTGACGCCGATCGCGGGCGGTTACAGCCCGTTTGTCCTGCAGCTGAGCCGCCAGGATGGCGAACAGGACCTTTCAGGCCTCGAAGCCACCCTCCCCGAGGGCCTGCTGGCGAAGCTCGCGGGTGTCCCGTTGTGCGGGGAAGCGCAGGCGAACGCCGGGACGTGCTCGAGCGAATCGCAGATCGGGACCGTGACGGTCACCGCCGGCGCCGGCTCGGAGCCGCTCGCGGAGACTGGGAGGATCTATCTGACGGGGCCCTATAATGGCGGGCCGTACGGCGACTCCGTCGTCGTCCCGGCCGCGGCGGGACCGTTCAACCTCGACAACGTGGTCGTCCGAGGGGCGCTGCATATCAATCCGAACACGGCGCAGGCGAGCATCGTCTCGAACCCGTTCCCGACGATCATCGACGGGGTGCCGCTGCGGGTGCGAACGGTCGACGTCGAAGTCAACCGGCCCGGGTTCACGTTCAACCCGACGGACTGCAACTCGCAGACTGTGACCGCCACGGTCACCGGGGCGCAGGGGGGCAGCGCGGCGGTCTCCAGCCCGTTCGCCGTTAACGGCTGCGCGGGCCTGCCGTTCAAGCCGTCGTTCAAGCTCTCCACGCAGGGCAAGACGAGCCGGGTCAACGGGGCGAGCCTGGTCGTCAAGATCGCCCAGAAGCCCGGGGAAGCGAACATCCACAAGGTGCACCTCGCGTTCCCGAAGTCCCTGCCGGCCAGGCTCTCGAGCTTGCGCGGCGCCTGCACCGAAGCGCAGTTCGCCGCCAACCCGTCGGGCTGCCCGGCGGGGTCGGTGATCGGGTCCGGCACGGCGGTCACGCCGGTCCTCAGCGCACCGCTGAGCGGCCCGGCATATCTGGTCTCGCACGGGAACGCGGCCTACCCTGACGTGGTATTCGTGCTTCAGGGCGACGGCGGCGTGAGGATCGATCTCACGGGGGCGACCGACATCAAAAAGGGGATCGCCTACTCGACCTTTGAAACGGTCCCCGACGCTCCGGTCTCCTCCTTCGAAGCCGTCCTGCCGGAGGGGCCGCACGCCGTCTTCGGCGCCAACCTGCCCGGGAAGGCCAAGGACAGCTTCTGCGGACGCGCTCCCATCGTCGCAACCACGCTGGAAGGCCAGAACGCCGCCGTGCTCGTACAGAAGACCAGGGCCACCGTGAGCAACTGCCCGAAGAAGAAGCCCAAGCACAAGACGAAGAAGGCCAGGAGGCGCAGAAGAAGTAGAGGAGCAGGATAGAGACACGCTTGCAGAAGCTTCCGGGCGGCACTCCCTCTATTGGCGCCCGTGGAGATCCGGATTCGTGACCACCTCTCCACGCGTTCGGACAAGCCGAGCGGGGGCGCCGGCGCATCCCGGCGCCCCCGTCGGCCGCGTTGAGGGGGCCAAACAAATCCGTCCCGACATGTGGTACAGTAAGCCCTGCGGTATCGGAGGCGGCCCAGATCGTGCTCTGTACCGCATAGAGCTTGGTTGTGCCGGCACCACGGCCTCTGCGCTGGTGGCGTCGGGGAACCGGTATCCACACCAAACCTCGACCGCAGCAAGACATATATACGTCGATAGAGCCGGGCGCTGACCGTTCGCCATTGCATGGCGAGGATCGGACCGGGCTCCCTGTATTCGAAGAAGGAGCAGGTTGTCGATAAAGCCGGGCACTGGGCGCCGCCCCCGAGGGCTGGCTCCGGGCCGCGGAAAGGAGCAGAAGACCACATATGCCGGGATGAAGCGCAAACCCTCGCGAGGCGGTGGGCGCCAGGGGCCGGCAAAAACTTAGCCGAACAGGCAGAGCAGTGCGACAGGTGAATGGTGTCGATGCCCGACGTCTCGTCCAAGCAGAGCGAGGCGTCGGGGATAGTTACCTTTACCCTAAACGAAGGCCATAGTACCCGGGGCCATGGCGTCCTCCCGTGAAAGGCGGGCGTCATGGTACCGGCTTCGCTTACCCAAATAACGATTATCCAGCAGCGCGCTAAATCAAGTCAGGAACATTCAAGTCCCACTAAAGGCGAATTGAAAATGTCGCGAAATGCCAGGAATCTCCAGTATTGGCCAAAAGATCCGAGCTTCGGAGGGTCGTCGGCGGCCCAAACTTCCACATGTCACCCCTTGACAGACCCAATGGAAGATGGGAAGATGAACCTACGCGACGACCTGAGTCCGAGCGTGAGTAAACCGCCAACACGATCCCAAGAGGCCCAGCAGTGGCCACCGCGGATCGAGCGGGAGGGAAGGTCCGAAGAGCCTCGCGAGAACGAGGCAGGCAAAGTCGACGAGGGAGAGAGTCAGAACAGACATCACAAGCTTCTCCGGCAGGCCCGCTCGAGCAAGTCTCGGGTAGGTCCCCAGGTCCATGCGAGGCGATCGCCGCGACAACGCGGTGGAAGAGCGTCGGTGGCCAAGCACTCTCTGCGTGTCGGAGCACGGGAGCAGAGGCAAACCGGCCCCGGAACGCCACAACTTGATGGGAAGGGCGTCCCAGGGCCATGTACAACGCAAAGGAGTGTAGCAAATGTATTCAAGTCGATTAGGACTGGTGGGGCGGCTCGTGCTTGCTCTGCTGGCGGTGTTTGTGTTCGGCGGAGTGGCTACTGCTGTTGCGCAGGCAGAAAGCGCGCCGAGATGGACCGTTGAAGAAGGAGGGGTGAAAAAAATCCTCGGAAAGAATGAAACTAGATTAATAACGATTAAAGCAGATACCCCGTTGGTCCTTGAAGTTCCGAACGCCCAGACCAAAATTACATGCAAAGAAGCAAAAGTCGCTTCGGGCGCAATTCTTATAGGCTCAGAAGCTGGCGAACCCGGGACAAGTGAAACCATCAACGAATTCTCAAACTGTGAAGTCAAAGGTAATGGCAGCGAATGTAGAAAAGTGAAAGAACCGATAGTGACCAAATCGACCAGAGCTGAGCTGGTTTTAAGCGCAGCTAAAACTACCTTCTTAGTAGAGTTCAAGCCTAAGGAAGGAGAAGAATTTACTACCATTAAATTTGAAGGTGCCGTCTGTCTAGAAAAAAACGTTCAGATCAGAGGAGGAGTAGTTGGTTCGATTTATACGGATCCCGAACTGACTGGTAAAGAAGCCGAATTAGTCTCAAGTTCATCGACCGATTTATTATCCTCTTGGTTAATCAAATTCCCTGATGCGGCAGAAAAAGTATGGTTAGTCAAAGGCGGTACAGGGAAAGAAGAAACGGCGCCTACTCTAAAATATGGCGCCAACGCAGCAACCTTAGAAGGTTCGGTATTAATCTTACTGAAATCAGGTGGGATCTTCGGCGCTGAGGTAGCGTAGGAGGCGAGGCCGTTCAGATTGTCCAAATGCCTGGGGTGTGCGGCAAAGCTGGCCACCCCAGGCAACGTATTAGGTAGCCCAAAGTATGAGTATAGGCTGAGTCGATCATTCGTGCTGATGAGTCCCGCGTTATACGTCGGGCATGGGAGGAAGATAAGGGATGCTCCAGAGATTGCGCAGTCATATGACGTACGCTAACGTGGTCGCCACGCTCGCACTGGTGTTTGCGATGAGCGGCGGCGCGCTTGCGGCCAGCAGATACCTGATCACGTCGACCAAGCAGATCAAGCCGAGCGTGCTTGCCTCGCTGAAGGGTAAGGCCGGAGCCAATGGGGCCACCGGGACTCCGGGCGCGCAAGGGGCCGTGGGGGCCGTGGGGAAGGAAGGGCCGGCAGGGACTGCTGGTGGGAACGGGGAAAAGGGCGGAACTGGGCCGGAAGGCAAAACGGGCGCAAACGGCAAAAGCGTGGACAACACCGAACTGCTCGAGGGTAACTCTACCGGACACTGCCCCGAAGGTGGCGCGGAGTTCACAGTTGGCAGCGGCGCCTCGACGTACGCCTGCAATGGCGAAAAGGGCAAAGAAGGCAATGTAGGCGCAACGCTCGCTCCAGGGGACACCGAGACCGGACTATGGAGCTATTCGGTCGCTAAGCAGGCGATCGAAGGGTTTTTGCGCCTGCCAATCGCGTTTCCCATACCGCTAAAGGAAGCTCTTGAAGGAGCTAGCGAGATCCACTTCATCAATGAATTCGGCGAAGAAGTTCTCAAAGGGGGTAACAACACAAACCCGACGGAGTGCAAGGGCAGCGACGAAGCTCCAACGGCCGAACCGGGTAACCTCTGTATCTACACCAAGGAAATGGAAGGCGTAGAACTAAATCTCGAAGAGATAGTTACAGACCCAGAGATCTCGGGAGGTGGGCTCAAGGCGGGAACGACCGGAGGCTTTCTGCTGATGAAGAAGCCAACCGTGACAACAGAAGAAAACGAGGGTTTTGGCGTGTGGGCAGTGCGAGAAAAGGCAAGCTAGGTGATGCCTCGTGCGTCGGACCGAGACGGGGCACCATAATCCGTGCACCGAGCGTTGCAATTAAGCCAAGCAACGAGCGACAGTCACTTAAGTAGCCGAGTGAACACAGGAGTTCTTGAAGCAGGACATGCCATGAATGCTTGCAAGTTCACACTAGCCATAACTATCATTCTGTGTGCTCTGGCACTGGAGAGCGCTTCCGCGTTTGCTGAAAAGGTCTACGTCTCGGGTATATCCTTCGGTGAACTAGGCGCCGGACCTGGACAGTTTTCCGAACCGGACGGGGTCGCAGTGAACGACTCGACAAATCCGCTGCTTGAACCGCTCGCGGGTGACGTGTACGTGGTCGACAAGGGGAACAATCGCATTGAGCGATTCAGCGCGACTGGTGTATATCTTGGCCAGTTCAATGGGAGTGGCGTGTTTGAAGTAGAAGGTAAAGAAGTTAGACATGGAACAGCAGCGCCAACGGGTGAATTGTCGCACCCCGAACAGGCCGCGATTGATAACTCGGGCAAGCCTGTCGTGGAAGATCCGTCCGTTGGTGACGTATACGTCGCTGATGAGGGCCATCACGTGATTGACAAGTTCAGCGCGGCCGGTGAATATATAGGACAGATTACGCAGGCTGTGTGTCCGCCACCAAATGAAAATAGCTCCCCAGAACAGAAGAAGCTAGAAGAAGAAGAATGCCCCGCAAAATCCGACGTGCCATTTACCAAGATTGAGGCGGTAGCAGTAGGTCCCTATGGCGATCTGTGGGTATCCTTCGAAACCGCAAAAGGACGACCATATGAGTTTCTCGACGAGTTCACAAATGGCGGAATATTTGACAGAGGCTATCGCGATCCCAGTGGTGAAAATGCGCATGGTTTGGGAATCGACTCAAAAGGTAATCTGTATTTGACAGCGCCAAGTGCTGTAGAAAAGCAGGATGGCACTACGTTTCAGCAGGATTGGTTTGAGTTTTTCCCTGGAGAAGCCATCAGTTCGGTCGCGATCAACCCTACTACGAACAACTTGCTGATCGATGATCAGAGTGGCGTTTTAGTGTACGGGCCATTTGGTGAACCATATGGGCTCGTAGAAGGCCTGGTGCACTTGACGCCAGTTGACGAACTTGAAGGTATCTCTGAATCGTATGGTCTTGCGGTGAACGAGACGGGAACGGTGTACGTGAGCGAGCGTGGTCTCGGTAAGGTTAAAAGCTTTGACTATGTCCCGGTGCCGACTGTGACAACGCAGGCTCCGTCTGCGGTGACCGAAACCGGACTGGTGTTGCACGGCAGTGTGAACCCAGAAGGTGAACAGGTGACGGAATGCCATTTTCAGTACGGGACCAGGACCGACAGCTACACGGGTGAAGTGCCGTGCAGTCTCAATCCTGGCAGCGGGTCGGATCCCGTTCCGGTCGAAGCGGTCGTCTCCGGCCTGCCCGTAGCGGACGCGCGCAGCTTTCGACTGGTTGCGAAAAACGCCAACGGTCTTGGATATGGCAAGGGCCTTACGGTCGCCCGTCCGGTCACCACGGGAGACGCAATCTCGGGCGTCGCCTCGGTTGTCGCAACCGCAAGCGCGCGGGTTGATCCGGGAAGTCTAGCAAGTTGCTACGTGATTGAATATGGGACGAGCCTTGAATATGGTAAACTTATGCCGGAAACTGGGTGCATTGCTGTCGGCGCAGGCGAAGGGTCCGTCGGCTTGCACATGGAATTGTCAGGCCTGCAGCCCGATACGGCTTACCATTTCAGGATTGTCTCAAGCAATGGGCTTGGCACCACGATAGGCAAGGACGTAGCCTTCAAGACGTTTCCGCTGGGGGCCTCTGAACCGCCTGATGGTCGTGTGTACGAACTGGTGAGCCCAGTCGGCGCGGGTCATGGTGAGGAGGTTTACGTGCCTGCGGGGCTCGAGCACACGCTCGACTATTTCGGCCGGCACGGAATCGATACCTCGCGTCCGTTTCAGGCAGCGCCTGACGGTGACACAGTGACCTATCTCGGCGATGCTCCCACGAAGGGTGGCAACGGCCAAATTGGAGACTCATCCGGCAACCAGTTCGTTGCCAGGCGGGAGGATGGCGGGGGCTGGACACAGGCAGTGGTTGCCCCGTCTGGCGCTAAGAATGAATATCTGGCACTATCGGATGATCTCTCTACCGGGCTCCTCTTGGCCACAGGCGGAGAACAGCCAGCCGCAAGCGCCCCGACGGGATATCCTAATCTCTACAGTCGCACGATCTCCTGGTACATGAAGACGGCTGGGGTCTTCGAACCGCTGTTGGGCGAATTCGAGGCACTTATCACAACTAAACCCACATGCACGCCGACTGAATTTGGCGCCATCTTGGATGGTTATCTAGCACACTATCCGCTATTCGGTGGTGAAAACGCCGGTACGGATGTCATCCCAGCCGACAGTCACCTGTTGTTTGAAACCGACGCGGTGCTGCCTTCGACGCCGAGCGCGAGCATAAACCCGGGCTGTGAGGCCGGAAACGACCTGTATGACTCGTTTGGTGGTCAGCTTTACCTAGTCAATGTGCTACCGAGTGGCGAAACCGAGGCGGATGCGACCTTCGGGCGCCAGGGCCCTTCGGAAAATGGCTTCGTTACTCCCGAGGTGAGCCATGCGATCTCTGCCGACGGATCGCTGATTTACTGGTCGGCGGTTAAGCCGGTCAAAGTGGGTGGGGGCAGTGAATACGAAGAGCGGCCGCAGGAGTTGTACGTGCGCGAGAACGACACCCAGCCACCTAGCCCCGTTGAAGGAGGAGAATGTGCGATTCCTGCCGACGCGTGCACAATTGAGGTGGACATGGCCGAACCAGGAATGGGCCCGAGTGGCGGTGGCCAGTTCTGGACGGCGACCAGCAGCGGCGCGAAGGTTTTCTTTACAGACGAAAACCCTCTGACGAAAGACTCGACTGCCGAGCCAGATAAGTCTGGCGCACCGGGTGAGCTGGACCTATACGAATATAATATAGAAGCGCCTGAAGGGGAACGCCTGAGTGACCTATCGGTCGGGGTCAAGGTAGGCGTCCATGCGGACGTGCAGGGCGTGGTCGGCACGGGCGAAGATGGCTCATATGTGTACTTTGTAGCCGACGGCGTGCTCACCGAAGGAAAGAATGCCGAAGACAAAGAACCGGTGGATGGGCAGCCAAACCTATATGTGCGCCACGAAGGAGTAACGAGGTTCATTGCGACGCTTGCAAACGAAGACGACGACTTCACCGATGGCAGCGAAGGCGACGACGGTGACTGGCAGGCGGATCCTGGTCGTCGCACAGCGGAGGTGACGCCCGATGGCAATAGCATCGTGTTTATGTCGCGAATGTCCCTGACCGGCTATGACAACGTGCTCGAAAGGACGCCGTTGGCGGAGGTGTTTGTCTACGATGCCGGCACGGAGCGACTGGTGTGTGCGTCCTGCAATCCGAGCGGCGAGGCACCCGTCGTTCCCACGCCGCCCGAATTCATGAAGGACATCAGCGGCATATGGGGAGCGTTCCTACCCGTAAGCGAAAGCGCTGCCGATCATCAGCCGCGTGTCATCTCAGAAGATGGCAACCGGGTATTCTTCGATTCGATCGAGCCGCTCGTGCCACAGGACAGCAACGGTCTCCTCGACGTGTATGAGTGGGAGGCCCAGGGTGAAGGCAGCTGTCGTGAGGCGGGGGGCTGTGTCTTCTTGCTTTCGGGTGGTCAGAGTATCGACAACGCCTACCTAATTGATGCGAGCGCAAGCGGGGACGACGTCTTCTTCGTAACCCGCGCTGATCTCGTAAGCGCTGACCGTGGCGACTATGACGAGCTGTACGACGCGCGGGTTGGTGGAATCGTGGAACCCACAGAAGCGGCCTGCACGGGCACCGGCTGCCAGGGCGTGCCGCCCGCGCCGCCTATTTTTGCGACGCCGTCGAGCTTGACCTTTACAGGCGTCGGCAATTTCGCCCCCTCGGTAAAGGAAATTGCGAAATGCGCGAAGGGCTCGAAGCTAAGACAGGGTACGTGCCGGAGGATAAAAGTCAAGCACGAACGTGCAAGAAGGGCGAATAAGCGGAGGCAAATAAGGGTGAGCAGACGACGGAGGAGGCGATGATCGCTTACGAGCATCGCCGCTCTATTTGGGTGCTTGTGACGGTGCTCGTTGCAATCGCCGCGACTGCGACATGGACGGCGCCGTCGGCGCGAGCCGAAGAGGCCGGTGTCGGCTGGGAGGAGTTTGCGCGGGCCTATCCGACGAACCTACATCCGGGCGGTACAGGAACGCTCCAGATCGATGTGATGAATGTTGGCTCGAAGAAGAGCGGCGGTGTGATCACGGTGACCGACATACTGCCGCAGGGGGTGAATGCCACCAAGGCGGGTGGTATGCCCAACAACGGAAGCATGGTCGAGTCACCTGAAGAAGAAGAACAAGAAGTAGTGGATGGAAAGCCACGAGGCGGCGCGCGCTGGCATTGTGTCGGCACCCAGATCGTCACTTGCACCAGCAACCCGTTGTATCTGAACGAACTGCCGATCGGCGCGGGACAGAGTTACCGGCCTGTTGAACGGATAGGAATTGAGGTAAAAGTCGGGGAAGGCCTAGCGGAAGGATCGGTGTCGAACAGGGTGACGGTTGCCGGTGGTGGTGCGGCGGAAGAAAGTGCCGCCGTGGATCAGCTGACCGTGAGCACGTCTGTGCCTGGGTTCGGGTTCTCGGGTTGGGATGTGTGGTTCTCGAGCGCCGATGGGACGGTTGGCACCCAGGCCGGATCGCATCCGTATGAGACGACGTTCGCGCTTGGCTTCAACGAAAGCGAAGACGGTGGGCCGGCAGGTGGAGAAGCAAGGGACCTCGAAGTGGAACTACCGCCCGGCTTTTTCGGCGAACCAAACGCGGTGCCGCGCTGCAACCGCCTGCTGCTCGACGCCGAAGAATGCCCCGCTAATACTGAGCTCGGCAACGACATGGTGTTCCTCGGCGAAAGGGCTGGCGGGCCCGACGGGTATATTCTCTTGCCGGTATACAACATGGAACCACCACAGGGGGTGGCCGACGAGTTCGCGGTAAAGTTTCTCGGTCGTCCTTCATATTTTGATACAGGACCGCGCGGTTACGGTAACCATTCGCTGGTCACGCATATCGACAACATTCCCGCATTGGGTATTATTGGAAATATCGTCACACTTTGGGGGGTTGCGCCGGAAAAGAGTCACGATGCGGCGCGGCTGTCCTACGGAGAATCCGAAGAAGACATCAAGTGTGCCGCTGCGGGGTGCCCGTCCGATTCGCCACCGCGACCGTTCCTGACGTTGCCGACTTCGTGCGATGGACCACAGTCATTCACGATCCGCGCACTGAGCACGTGGGAAAATGAAGACGTCAGCGGAGAAGAGAGAGTCGCCTCCCATGGTGAGCTCGATGAACCCATCGGCTTCACGGGCTGCTCGAGCCTCTCGTTCGACCCGTCGCTGTCGACGGTCCCGGATACGAGTGAGCCGGACACTCCCGCAGGGCTGGGCGTAAGCGTGACGTTCCCCCAGGAAGCGCTCAGGGCGCCCGAAGGGCTCGTAGAATCGACCGTCAAGAGCACGAGTGTGACGCTGCCCGAAGGGCTTGTGATCAATGCGGGTCAGGCTGCGGGCCTCCAGGCATGCACAGAAGAACAGGCGAAGCTCAAAGAAGAAGGCGCGCCGGAATGTCCCCTGGCGTCGAAGGTCGGAACCGTCAAAGTCAAAACCCCGCTGCTGGAAGGGGCGTCCGAAGGCGAACTGACGGGCGACGTGTACGTGCTCCCGCAGTCCGGTGGTCTTGGCGACGGGCTGACCTTGCAGTCCCACCCGCCGACCCTGCAACTGCTTGTCGCGGTCTCCGGCGATGGCGTCAACCTGAAGCTCGTCGCCAACGTGCAGCTCAACGAAGCAACGGGACAGATCACGACGACGATCGGCGAAACGCCGGGGCTTCCATTCACGTGCTTCGAACTCACGTTCAGCGGTGGCCCGCAGGCGGCGCTGGCAACCCCAACGCCGTGCGGTACGTACACCACTACGTCTGACTTCACGCCGTGGACGAGCCCATTCGACGCAGATGCGTTCCCCTCAAGCAGCTTCCAGATCGGCGGCGACCCGCAGGGAAGCGGATGCCCTTCCCAGCCGCTCCCCTTCACCCCCACGCTGATCGCGGGCTCCACCACCGACGAGGCCGGAGGCTTCACGAACTTCTCGCTGCTGCTGCGGCGCGGCGACGGCCAGCAGCGCATCGAAAAGCTCCAGTTCAAGGCGCCACCAGGCCTAACGGGCATGATCGGCGCGGTCACGCAGTGCCCCGAACCGGAGGCGTCGAAAGGCGAATGCTCCTCGGCCTCCCAGATCGGGAGCGCAACGGTCGCCTCCGGCCCCGGTCCCTACCCACTCGTGATCCCCCAACCTGGCGAGCCGGAATCCCCGATCTACCTCACAGGCCCGTACGAAGGCGCGCCGTTTGGGCTGTCGATCGTGACGCACGTGATCGCGGGCCCGTTCAACCTTGGCACGATCATCACGCGCGCCAAGATCGAAATTGACCCCCTGACCGCGCAGATCATCGTCACGACGGCGCCGCTTCCGCAGCTCGTGGACGGCGTGCCAACCGACCTGCGGTTGATCAACTCGGTTATCGACAAGCAGGGCTTCATGTTCAACCCGACCAACTGCGAACCCTCAGCGTTCTCGGGGACGGCTTGGGGCGCGCAGCCGCCAGGGCTCGCTGGCGCCGGCGCAACCGCGCCGATATCCAGCCGCTTCCAGGTCGGCTCGTGCCGCAGCCTGGCGTTCAAGCCGACGTTCAAGGTCTCGACCTCGGCGCACACCTCGCGCGTGCAGGGCGCGAGCCTGCACGTGAGCCTCTCGCTGCCCAACAAGGCCGGCCTGGGGGAAGAGGCGAACGTGCGCAAGGTGAAGGTCTCCCTGCCCAAAGCCCTTCCAACTCCGCTGAAAACGCTGCAGAAGGCCTGCCTGGAAAAGGTCTTCGAGGCCAACCCCGCCGACTGCCCCGTCGCCTCGCAGGTCGCCACGGCGAAGGTCAGCACGCCGGTGCTGCCCGGCGGGCTGACCGGCACGGCGTACTTCGTCTCGCACGGCGGCGCCAAGTACCCGGAACTGATCATCGTGCTCACCGGCGAGAACGGCGTGACCATCCAGGTCCACGGGGAAACGTTCATCAGCAAAGCGGGGATCACGACCGGGACCTTCTCGACGGCCCCGGATGTGCCCTTCACGAGCTTCGAACTGACGTTCCCGGAGCGTCAATACCCGGCCTTCACGGCCGATGGGGACCTCTGCAAGGGGTCGCTAGCAATGCCGACCGAAATGGTAGGCCAGAACGGCCTGGTGGTCGACCAGAGCACGAAGATCAAGATCACCGGCTGCCCGAAGAAGACGCCCAAGCACAAGCACAAGAAGAAGGGGGCGAAGCACAGGCAGTAGCGTCGCCACCAGCCCATGGTTTTCAGCGAGTCAGAAACACTCCCTTGTGGCGAGCTTGCAGCCGTGGTACATCTATGCGTACGTTTTCCAAGGGATCGAAGGACACCGGAAAAGATTTCAACCCAGAACTACAAAAGTGGCGGCGAGCCACTGTACGCTTGTAAAAACTCTCGGGCGCCCCTACCGACTTTCCAGGCGACCGCAGAGAATCCGGATCGTGACCTCCTCTCCACGCATTCGGATCCCGCCGAGCGGGGGCGCTGGCCTTGCAGAAGAGCCGGCGCCCCCGTCGGCGTCATTGGGAACGAGACGCAACGGCCGGTCCGAGCGGGTCACTTGATTGGCGCTCGTCCGAACCCGCGGTTGCAATCATGACCGCCATGACCCGCGGCGCCGATGCCAGGCTGTTCGTCGCGCTCGACCTGCCCGCCGAGGCGCGCGGGGAGCTGGTTGCGTGGGCGCGCGCAGCCGCCGCGAGCGTGCGCGAAGGGGGCGTTGACGCGCGCGCCTCCTCGATGACCTACCTGGGCGTCGTGCGCGCTCCCGGCCGCCGCCGGGAAGCACGACCGCTGCCCACGCGCCAGCTGCGGCTGCTCGGCGAGGACACGCTGCACGCCACGCTCTGCTTCCTCGGCGACCAGCCGATGGGGGAGATCGAGGTGCTCGACGGCGCGATCGGCGCAGCCTGCGCAGAGGCCGCGCCGATCGGGGAGCTCTCGTTCGGGGCGCCGATGTGGCTGCCCCCGCGCCACCCGCGCACGCTCGCCGTGGAGCTGCACGACACGCCCGACCACGCACTGGAGGCGCTTCACGGAACGCTTGCCGCCACGCTCACGGAGGTTTGCGAGTCCGGCGTGACGGCCGCCACGCTGCCCGCCGGCCTGGGCATCGACGGCCGCACCCGCCGGCGCTTTCGCCCACATGTGACCGTCGCGCGCATGCGCCCCTCCGAGGGGCCGAGCGAGCGCGGCCTGCCGCCCACGCCGCAGCTGTCGTTCACGCCGTGCACGATCACCCTGCATCGGTCGTGGCTGACGCCCAAGGAGGCCGTGTACGAAGGGCTTGCCACCTACCCCCTCGCGGCCCCCGCCGACCACAGCGGGCTGTAGCTCGCGAAGCCCGTCCAAAGGGATCCCCAATCGAACAAGTGTTCCGTCCGGAGCGGTCCCTACCGTTTGCGATCGATCCATTTCCCGACTTCCGGAGGAGCTTCCGATGCCGACCGACAACGACAAGGCCGCCAAGGCCCGCGACGCCGCGCTGAAGGGCGCGCTCACGCAGATCGAGCGCGAGTTCGGCAAGGGCACCGTCATGCGCATGGGCGATGAGGGCGCGCAGGTGCGCGTCGCCGCGATTCCGACCGGCGCGCTGTCGCTCGACCTCGCGCTCGGGATCGGCGGGGTCCCGCGCGGGCGCATCGTCGAGGTCTTCGGCCCCGAGTCCTCGGGCAAGACGACGCTGATCTACCACGTCCTCGCCGAGGCCCAGCGGCTCGGGGGAGTGTGCGCCTTCATCGACGCCGAGCACGCGATGGACCCGCTGTACGCCAAGGAGATCGGCGTCGACATCGACGAGCTGCTCGTCTCCCAGCCCGACTACGGCGAGCAGGCGCTGGAGATCGCCGACATGCTCGTGCGCTCCGGGGCGATCGACGTCGTCGCGATCGACTCCGTCGCAGCGCTCACCCCGCGCGTGGAGCTGGAGGGGCAGATGGGCGACCAGACGGTCGGCGCGCAGGCGCGGATGATGTCCCAGGCGATGCGCAAGATCGCCGGCAACCTCAACCGCACGCAGACGCTCTGCATCTTGACCAACCAGATCCGCGAAAAGGTAGGCGTGATGTTCGGCTCGCCCGAGACCCAGCCGGGCGGGCGCGCGCTGAAGTTCTATGCCTCCCAGCGCCTGGATATCCGGCGCATCGAGACGCTCAAGGATGGCACCGAGGCGGTCGGCAACCGCGTCCGCGTCAAGGTCGTCAAGAACAAGCTCGCCGCCCCCTTCCGCCAGGCCGAGTTCGACATCGAGTTCGGCAAAGGGATCTCCTCCACGGGCTGCCTGATCGACCTCGGCATCGAGGACTCGGTTGTGACCAAGTCCGGCTCCTTCTTCTCCTACGGCAACGAACGCCTCGGCCAGGGCCGCGGCGCCGCGAAGGCTTATCTGGATCAGCACCCGGAGATGGCCAAGGAGATCCGCGCGAAGATCTTCGCTGCGCGCGGAATCTCGCCAGGGGGCCCCTCGATCCCGCTGGAGCCCGTGCCAGAGGTCGCCGTCAAGGGGGATGGCGGCTCTGCTGCGGGGCCGCCCGAGGTCGCCCCGGTCCCGACGCCGCGGCGGGAGCCTGTCGCGGCGTAGCGGGGCTTCTATCTGCCGGGCTGCCACCCTGTCGCGCGTGCGTGCTGGGTGGCAAGCCCGCTGAATCGTGGCATCTCGGCCCGTTATGGGCACCAAACCCGATGTCGTGCCGGGTACCCTGTGTCCATGCCTCGCTACCACGTCACGACCTTCGGTTGCCAGATGAACGAGCACGACTCCGAGCGGATGAAGGGGATGCTCGAGTCGCTGGGCTACCGGGAGGCCGCCGAGCGCGCCGAGGCCGACCTGATCCTCTTCAACACCTGCTCGATCCGCGAGTCGGCCGACTCTCGCTTCATCGCCCACCTCGGCGAGGCCAAGCGGCTGAAGCTCGAACAGCCCGAGCGGATCGTCGGCGTGGGGGGGTGCTGGGCGCAGTCGGTCAAGGAGGAGGTCTTCGAGCGCTTCCCGTTCGTCGACGTGGCCTTCGGCCCCGGCCAGGTGCACCGCCTGGCAGAGTTCCTCACCTCCGAGTCGCTCACCGCGCAGGGATACTTCGAGTTCGAGGGCTTCACCGGGCGCCTGCCCGCCCACCGCGAGCGGCCCTTCCAGGGGTGGGTGCAGATCAGCGTCGGCTGCAACTGCCGTTGCAGCTACTGCATCGTGCCCTCCACCCGCGGGCGGGAGGTCAGCCGGCCCTTCGAGGAGCTCCTCGCCGAGATCCGCGCGATGGCCGCCGAGGGGGTGCGCGAGGTCACGCTGCTTGGCCAGAACGTCAACTCCTACGGGCGCGATCTGCGCGAACCCGCTGCTCCGGGCGGGGTTCGCGACCCAGCTGCCGAGGCGGGCCAGGAGCGCGCGGAGGAACGGACAAGGGGGAGGGGGAGGGGGAGGGGGAGGCTGCGATCGCGCACCTTCGCCGAGCTGTTGCAGGCCATCGACACCGTCGAGGGCATCGAGCGGATCCGCTACACCTCGCCCCACCCGAAGGATATGCACGAAGATGTGATCCAATCGCATGCCTCCCTACGTACAGTATGTGAGCACATTCATTTGCCGCTGCAGTCCGGCTCGTCACGAATCCTCAGGGCGATGCGCCGCACATACGACCGCGAGC